>Ga0268263_1000082_pt1 | contig 256383 bp, 213 predicted proteins | sample Biomet5_FD_190358 | JGI IMG/M metagenome (GOLD analysis project Ga0268263, IMG submission 190358) | Microbial communities from bioreactor (seeded with sewage sludge) at LBNL, California, USA - Biofuel metagenome 5 (SPAdes) (version 4) | ecosystem: Engineered > Bioreactor > Anaerobic >... | reverse complement strand
TAAAACTAGGTATCACTATTTATTAAATCTAATGATATGAAAACCAAATACTATATATTACTTTTATTGTCTATGCTCTCTTTAACTGCATGCATGGATAAATATACTGAGACTTCAACTGTAAACTCTCCCATATATATGAGTTATGAGACTTTAAGAAGTGCTGTAAAATCAACTTCACCTCAAACTTTAGCAAATCCAGGAAAAATATATTTTAAAGACAATTATTTATTTGTTGTAGAAAAGCTTAGAGGTATACATATTTTGGATCTTACTACTCCTGCAAATCCAAAGAATATAGGTTTTATAGAGGTTCCCGGATGTATTGACTTAGCAATAAAGAATAATATTTTGTTCGCTGATAGTTATGTTGATTTGGTTGCTATTGATGTTTCGGATATTAGTAAAATTAAAGAAGTAAACAGAGTAAAGAATGCTTTAGCTTATACAGTTCCTCAGATAAATGACAAATATCGGGTGAAGGAAGTGGATAAAGAGAAAGGAGTTGTTATTGGTTGGGAATTGGTAACAGAAAAGCGTGAACTTGAATATAATGAAACTCCTATTTATCCAATGTGGGATGCTTATTATACTTCAAATAGTTATGCTGAGCTGAATGCTGCTGCAGGTGGTATTTCCGGGAGTGGCTTTGGAAAAGGTGGCTCTATGGCACGTTTTGGATTATATGATAAATATTTGTATGTCGTTGATAACAGTCAACTAACAATGTTTGATGTGGGAACTCCTGGTTCTCCGGTAAATATTGGTAAACAAACAGTGGGATGGAGTATTGAAACTATGTTTATTTATGACGATCATCTCTTTTTTGGAACTACAAATGGAATGTTAGTTTATAGTCTTAATGTTCCAACAGTTCCGGCTTATGTAAGTATGTTCTCTCATGCAACAAGCTGCGATCCTGTTGTTATTCAGAACGGATATGCATACATTACTCTTCGCGGAGGACAAACTTGCCATGGAGATATAAACCGTTTGGATGTAGTTAAGCTTTCGTCCGATTATAAAACCAATCAATTGGTGGGTTCATTTAATATGACCAAACCTTATGGAGTGGGTATTGAAGGAAATACTTTGTTTGTTTGTGATGGAGATGCCGGACTTAAAATATATAATGCTGCAGATAAGACAAAGATTACTGATAATTTGATTGCTGCTTTTCCAGGAATAAAGACTTTTGATGTGATACCTGTTAACGGATACTTATTTATGATAGGAGAAGGCGGTTTTTATTTATATGATTATTCAAATATAAATGATATCAAGCAGATTAGTAAAATTCCAGTAACGCCATTCTACGCCGACTGATAATGTTCTAAATAGATAGGATTTGCATATATGATTCTAAAAAGCTCCCTTTGTTTAGTAATACCTCGATTACTAAGCTAAGGGAGCTTGGTGTTTCAATATGTGTAAATGAATATATTTGCAGACTGACAAACTTTTAATTGGATACAATTTCTTCCACAAGCTTGAAAACAGCTGTTACAGATTCTGCATTTGCCGGCAATAAATTAGATTTTTGACTATAGATTCTTTTTGCCCGTTCAATAGCAAGATCTTGTCGAGACCTTTTTGTTGCAGGATCTTTAGATTGCAATATTTCAAACAAATGTTCAGTAACAATTTTGCAGCCTTTACCGGCATAATTGGCACCGAATATCTTTATATGTTTGTTGATGATCTCATTGTATTCATTCCTGTGTAGCAGCCCACCGTGATGATCTACAAAATGCAGGATTAGCCAATATTCAAAAGCCTGATTTGAATAAGCGCAGAAAAAATTATGTTCGTTTGCCATTGAGATGGCCTGACTAAACATTTTGTTTGTGAAATCGTCTTTATCAAACACACACCACACTTCATCCGGCTTATCTCCATCAGATTTTGAAGAGTAAATCTCAATTGCCTTATGGACCAAAGAGACCGTATTGTAACCAAGACCCACAGTTTCAATAGCTACATTAGGTCTCCTGAATTGGTTAAAATAAGACGTCTCAGTATTTTTACCCTCACATACTATAAGAAACTTCTTTAATGTAGATCGGGTGGGAGCTTTTCTTATTAAATCGGGAGTTTCGCCTCTTCTCCGTCTGAGCGATGTTTGCGGTTCGTGCTGGCCGTTATCAAGAGAAATGTGTTTTATTCCATCTCTAATCTCTATTTTCATTATCTTCTTCTTTTTTAGAGGTGAATGATTTATTCATATTTTTCAGATAAGGAACCGCTCCAAATCTTCCTTCCAAATATTTTTTCTGCAGATTTGCTCCCGGTCTCAACATAAAATCGGCAGCAGACGTTAGAGATGCTTCTCCGTATCTGTTCTTGGAAACGAAATAAATCTGGTCTTTTCTGAAAAGATCACTCGATAATAAATTAGTATTTTGCGTATTGAATATCAATTGCGCATTATGTGGATTTGTTTCTTCTGAATGAAATAACTTAAGAAGAGCAACGATAAGATCGTGATGCAAACCGGAATCAAGTTCGTCAATCATTAATATTTTGCCTCTGTCCAGTGTATCGAGAATAGGTGCAGTTAATGAAAGAAAATGAATAGTGCCGTTCGATTCATCTTCGAGCATGAAAGGAGTTTCATCTACCCTTAATTTATTCTCGTCGTATACGGTATGCAATGTCTGAATCTCGTCTTTGTTTATAGGATGGCGCACAAAATCATTAATGCTGAAATCGGCATCTTTCATCAGACGAACAATCTTTTGCTTCATCGGAGTGGTGAGTTTGTCAAGCGTATAGCTTTGCACATTACTTCCATCGGCATAGAGCATATTTACATGATGAAACCATTTCAGTATTTTCTGAGAAAGCTGATCGTTAAACTGAGCCAATACGGTTAGCAGAAGGCTGTCTTCACGTATCATGTCTTCTTCTACCAAACTTTTTACTCGTTTTAGCTCAGAAGAATCATATTCAATAACTTTACCTTCACGATAGAATAGTTCTTTTTCTTTCTTTTCTTTTTTGTACAGCCATTCTGCCAAAATATTCTTTTTAGTCAGTTCGAATCCGTACCGATATTGTATGTCATCTAGAATAAATACAACCTCGAAGAAGCTCGGGCTTTCTTTTGATTCTGTGCTTAGTCTGAAGTTATCTATGCTAAACCCTCTGTCTACAGCGTTATTGGTAGATCTTTCAACCATTAAGCGCATAAACTGAAAAGCATTCAGCAGTTTTGTTTTTCCACTGGCATTTGGCCCATATATTACAACAGATTTAAGAAGATTAATATTATCTGTCTTGATAACATTATCTATATTATCCTTGATATGATTGGATGCTACCAAACTTAATTTAGTCTCATCTTTAAAGCATTTGAAGTTTTCAAAATGAAATTGTACTAACATAATTTAAAGTATTAGTTCTACAAATATAATAATTGTGGGGTACTACTGGTTTATAAACGGCTATTTATTTTTTATTGGTCAATGGTTTTAGTTTATTCATGAATAAATTAAAACCATTGGCCAATAGATTTAAATTATTGACCAATAGTTTTTAGCTGTTTTTCCAACACTTATTCTGTCTGTGTTAAATAAAGGAAAAGAAGATTATATATATAATAACCTTCAGGCCGAAGCAGCCAAAATTCAAACAATTGCTCTTTCAGGTTTGTTTTTTAAATATGAGATGGATGAACGTTTAATGAAATTATTGAACCATTTATTTAAAAAATCAGATTATGAAAGATTCAAGCAAATCAAAAGAAGAAGTAGCTGAAATCATTAAAAGGATAATGAAGAAACTAGAGAAACATGAAATCACTATTGAAGAAGCTAAAAGACTTTCAAAGAAAGCTAAGGAAGAAATTGATAAAAATGTTGATGAATTGGAGTCTTTAATTTCAAAAGCTATAGATGCTTATAAAAAAGAGTGCGATGAACGCATGAATGAGTTTGATGAGCCTTGTAAAAATGCTACTATCATTGGGCAGAAATATGTTCATCTATATAATAAAGAGCGATTGCTTGCAAAGTATGATATGTTTTCTGGTGAAATTATTCTTTCATAATTTGAAGCTAATTCTTTGATGAGTGTTTATGAAAAAGCAAAGCCGACCCTAACAAAGAGTCGGCTTTATTAATATATTGAAATTTCTATTATCTGCTGGTGCCTATCCAGGTCAGTTTATGCCAAACACCTTCCAAGACTCCATACCGATGATCTTTTTGCCAGTATTTACAGAATGACCATTGAATAAGCATAAGCATTAAGCCTATTAAAAGAGAATATGTAGCGCCTGTATATTGGTATAAACCTAATCCAAATCCATAATAAATGCACGAGCCTAAAATAGATTGCATAACGTAATTACTCATACTCATACGCCCTAAAACCGAAAATTTATCAAGTGCATTTCTTAAATTAGTATTTTCGTACAGTAACACAAATCCTGAAACAAGGAAAGCCAGGAAGGCAAAGTTGGTCCATGATTTTGTAATTAACTCCAAAGATCTAAATACTGCTGTATTAGTAATTGATTGGCTTGTTACACTTTTACTCACGAAATATAACGGTATAAATAGTATCAATGAATATATTAATGCTTTTGTCCAGAATTTATTGTTTTCGGGAGATTTAACGAATTTCTGTGTTCTTCCCAATAACATACCAAACATAAACAATGCCGGAGTCTGGAATACACGTCCAGCTTCCCATGTCCACAAATAAACAGCTGTTTTACCGTTTGTTAAGTTCCCATAAATGGTATCTATAAACGAATTTTTTGGAATATATTCACCCATTTTACCAAAATATTCCCAGGATGCCGGGTTTGGAATTGCTTGTTGTGGGTGTATAATAGCAGATAATACTTTTATCCATTCATATGGCTGAAGAATAAGTATAACTGCAATAAAAAGAACTGTTTTGGTATTTAGTTTAGCTACCGGAATAAGAGTAAAACCTAAAATGGCATATATCGTCAATATATCACCTTGATAGAAGCTGGAATTAATCATTCCGAAACCGTATAGTAATACTAGTCGCCATGCAAAACGTGCACGAAAATCTTTTCCTTTTAATTCCTGATTATGTTGTTGGATATAAAAAGTCAGACCAAACAGTAATGCAAATATTCCGTAAGCTTTTCCCGCAAAAAGAAAGAACATTGTATCCCAAATAGTTTTATCGAGACTCACTAACCATGCCGGTAAACCTGTGGGTAAAAAGTAATAATCAAAATGCTCAAGATTGTGTAACAATAATATTGCTACAATAGCAAAACCGCGTAAAGCATCAACGCTTTGAATTCGTGGAGATTTAAGGGATGTCATAAGTGTTTGTGTGTTTTTTAATTGTAAATTAATAGTGCGCAATTTACTAAAATATGTTGGATGAACAACTAAATTATATCTGTAAAATTTGTGCAATATTGAAAAAAGCAGCCTTTATAATATGTATAATAGCTAGATATTCTTTTGCACAAATTCTTTTAGATTTGTTTTCATTTTATTATCAAATAACATCCAATTCCCTTGCATCATAAGCCAAATTCAAGTATTTTCGTGACTTAAATTTATGTATAAAAACGGAATTATATGAGTGGTTTTTTTGGCAGTATTTCAAAAGTTGATTGTGTAGCCGATGTATTTTATGGCACCGATTATCATTCTCATTTAGGGACTAAAAGGGCTGGTTTAGCTTTCTTGTCTAAGGAAAAAGGTATTCAAAGAGCTATCCATAGTCTTGAAGATGGATATTTCAGAAATAAGTTTGAAAATGATATTAAGAACTTTTCCGGCAACAGTGGAATTGGTGTAATTAGCGATACTGAGGCGCAACCTATTGTGGTAAATTCACATTTGGGACGTTTTGCTGTGGTTACAGTATGTAAAATAGTAAATTACGATGAACTGGAAAAATATTTTCTGGATAAACATCATACCTTTTCCGAGACTAGTCAGGGTACAGTGAATCCTACAGAATTGGTGGCAATGCTCATTGCAGAAGGGGATAATTTTCTATCGGGTATCGAGAATGTTTATAAACGAGTAAAAGGATCTTGCTCAATGTTGGTTTTAACTGAAGATGGTATTCTGGCAGCTCGTGATAAACTGGGCCGTACACCAATTATTCTCGGGAAAAAAGAAAATGCTTATGCTGCGGCATTCGAAACTTGCTCTTTCTCTAACCTGGGATATGAAATTGATAAATTTATTGGACCCGGCGAGGTTGTTCGTATTACTGCAGATGGATATGAGCAATTACGTAAGCCAAATGAAAAAATGCAGGTTTGCGCCTTCCTTTGGGTTTATTATGGATACCCACCGTCATTCTACGAAGGTATAAATGTAGATGAATGTAGATACCGTTGTGGCGCTGCACTTGCAGAAAATGACGATGTTAAAGCTGATTTTGTAGCAGGTATTCCCGATTCTGGTATTGGCCATGCAATGGGATATAGCCACAAAACAGGAATCCCTCTCAAACGTCCGTACTCAAAATATACACCTACATGGCCTCGTAGCTTTATGCCTCAAAGCCAGAATATGCGTGAATTAGTGGCAAAGATGAAACTGATTCCCAATAAATCAATTATTTATGGAAAAAGCGGAGTGTTCCTTGACGACTCTATTGTGCGTGGTACGCAATTAAAAGATAATGTACACGATTTGCATGAAGCTGGAATTAAAGAGGTGAATATGAGAATTGCTTGTCCTCCGTTGACTTATCCATGCGAGTTCCTTAATTTTAGCCGTTCACGCTCAAGTCTTGAATTAGCTACTCATAAAGCAATAAAGAAACTAGAAGGCAAGGAGGGAGTTGCTTTTAAAGAATATTCGGATAGTAATAGTGAGAAATACAAAGCAATGCTCGATGTAATAAGAGAAGAACTTGGATTAACAACACTTACATTCCAAACACTGGACGATTTGGTGAAAGCTATAGGACTTCCAAAAGAAAGGTTATGTACGCATTGTTTTGATGGTTCCAGTTACTTTGAATAGTTATTAAAAAAGTAAGAGAAGTCTGTTTTTTGCAGACTTCTCTTATTTTTCTTCTATTATATTTGAAAAATAGTTCCAACCATCAGCATTGGAATAATCATCGTATGTGTCATTTGGAATATAAAGCCTGCACATGGATGCATCTATTCCTTTAAATGCATCAGTTCCGCTTACTTTAGGAGAAACAGAACTATTACAGTATATTTTCTGTAATCCGCTACAACCTGTAAAAGCATATTCTCCTATAAAAGAAACATTGCTTGGTATTTTAAATGAAGTCAATCCATAACATCCGGTAAATGCATAATTCCCGATTGATGTAATGCCGTTTGGTATTGATATTGACTTCAGACCAAAACATCCTGCAAAAGCAAAATCTCCAATAGCTGTAATATTTTTCGGTACGATAAATGTAGTCAGGCTGAAACATCCAGAAAAAGCTCCATTACAGATTGAATTTATATTGTTTGGTATAACCAGTTTCGTTAGTTTGAATAGCTCTGCAAACATATAGTCTGTAATCGAATTATCTTTTGTCAGAAAGTCATTGAAATATTTATCGCCACCTTCTACAATATTAGCATTAGCCAAATCAAGTTTAGTGAGCATGCCTTCAGTCTTAATGCTTTTTAGACTCCCGCCTCCGGCCATTTCACGAATAAAAGTAATATCTGTACCATTCAGATTGCCCGACAATGTGAGATCGGTAATTGAATATTTATTTTTTGACTTTATCAGGGCAGACAATGTTCCTGCTTTCTCTACATGAATAATTACTCGTGAATCATCTTGCGCACGGAATTTGAAGCTTAAAAATAAGCAGATAGTTATTAGTAATGAAATTGTAATTACTAATAATTTCCTAAAAGTTGAACTTGGTTTCATAATCAATCAACAGCTACGGATTAATATTGAAAAACGTGTGCATTTTATATAACAATTAATACTATTATTTGTTTTTAATATATATTCCATGCTTTTGATATGGCTGTGATTTATAATTAACCCCAAAAAAAGATATAAACATGCAAAACTTTAAATTAATCGATGAAATAGTGCAGGAATTAAAGCAGAACTATCCTGCATTGTCCGACTATGAATTATTGTCTATTGCTATCCAAAAGCAACGCAATGACATCTTGATTGCAGGCTTAAGTGTTTGTCAGGATAGTGTTTATCCATCTGGTATAGAATCAATAGCTGCCCAATTAGGATTAAAAGCCAGATATAGAGATAATGATGATTTGAGTGAACTTAATCTGGATATTCTTGACTAAGTATATTTGCAATTTAAAAGCGATTTAGATTTCTGTCTTTATAACAATTATGCACTGAATATATGTTTTTAATAGAGTGTTAGTTTTAAATAAAAGTATCGCACTTATATAAAAGTATTAATCTTTAAAATTTAAAAACAAGATGAGAAATGATAGTTCTGTTGCAACCTTGCTCTTTATTGTAATAGCAGTAATAGGAGCACTTTTGGCATTTGCTGTAGATAGTGAATTCAAGTCCGGAATAAGCCAGACTATATTGGTTCTGTTTTTCTTTGCTGCCGTGTTTACAGCATGGTCAACAAAAGTTGCAACTCAGTGGAACAGAGCTGTTGTATTGCGTCTTGGCAGATTTCAGTCATTAAGAGGGCCTGGAATATTCTTTATTATTCCAATAATAGATTCTATACCTTACTGGATTGATATTCGTGTTATTAGTTCAGCTTTTAAAGCAGAAAAGACATTGACTAAAGATACTGTCCCCGTTGATGTAGATGCTGTGCTTTTCTGGAAAGTTGTTGATCCTAAAAAAGCAGCTCTGGATGTAGCCGAATACAATAGTGCAATAGCCTGGGCTTCACAAACTGCACTTCGGGATGTTATTGGTAAAACAATGCTTGCTGATATGTTGGAAGGACGTGATAAAATTAGTGCCATATTACAAACTATTATTGATGAAAGAACTGAGCCGTGGGGTATTAATGTAATCTCTGTTGAAGTTAAGGATGTACTTATCCCGCAAGGATTAGAAGCTGCCATGTCTATGCAGGCGCAAGCTGAGCGAGAACGTCAGGCCAGAGTTATCTTAGGCGATTCTGAACGTCAGATTGCAGATAAGTTTGTTGAAGCAGCTAATACTTATGGCGATAATCCAGATGCATTCCATCTTCGTGCAATGAATATGCTTTATGAAGGGTTGAAAACAAATGCAACAATTGTTGTAGTGCCTAGTACAGCTGTAGAGAGTATGGGACTTGGTGGTTTAGCCGGAACAGTAGCATTAGCAGATGTCGTTAAAAAGGAAAAGGCTAGGCCGAAATATACGCCTCGATCAGATGATTGATTTTATCTGGAATAAACTTTTTAATGAAATAAAGATAAAACGAATACGAAAAATTGTTCCGTATATAAAGTAAGATTTTTTAGAATATATAGTTAAAAAGATTCTTTTGACAACGGATATATCTATTTATCGATATATTTGTCAGGAGAATCTTTTAATATTTGTTTAATATAAAAGTTTAAAGTATGAGAAAACGGAATTTTGGATATAATGCAATTGCTGTTGTTTGTTTGTCATTTATGATAGGTGGTTGTAGTAATATGGTCAAAACAAGCAGGTATACAGAAATCTATAAACAGAATGTTGCTTCAACAAATGTTTCTGGATTAGGTGAATACGCTCAGGATAAGGCTGCAGAGAAAAAAATAGATATGTCTCAGTTTAAAGCTACAGAACTGGATATCCCTTATGCTTTTGGTGGTAGAACAAATCCTGCTCAACGCTTAGATATTATATATCCGTCAGTAGGAGAGGCTCCATATAAAGTAATAATAGTGTTTCATGGTGGTGGATGGGCATATGGTAATAAAGATTCCGAAACGATATCTTCTATTATGCTAGCTACTACTCAAGGTTATGCAATTGTATCTGTAAATTATCGTCTTTCTAATCAGGCTGTTTGGCCAGCACCGCTTTTTGATGCAAAAGCAGCTGTACGCTTTATTCGTGCAAATGCCGAGAAGTACAAGTTGGATGCTACAAATATTGTTGCTTGGGGGAACTCTGCAGGCGGACATATTGCTGAGATGTTAGGTGCTACAAATGGATTGTCTGGATATGAAGACCTGGCAATGGGTAGTGCAAAGTCTTCATCTGATGTGCAAGGAATAGTTTCCTGGTATGGGGTAGCTGATATGAGTGATTTTCCTACGTTGAAGGAACCCGCAAATCAGGAAATGGGATTTAATACTCAGATACCTGAATATAAAGAAAAAGCTCAAAAAGCAAGCCCGCTCTATCTTGTAACAAAGAATTTTCCTCCAATCCTTCTTGTGCACGGAACGAATGATCAGGTTGTTCCTTATCGTCAATCTGTTAAATTGTTAGAAGCTATAAAAAGTGTATGTAATGATGATCGCGCTTCACTAAAAACATTTGATGGAGCAGGACATGGAGATGCAGTTATTAAAACCTGGGACAATGTAATGGATAATTTGAATTTTGTTGATAAGGTATTATGGCCTTATGGAGTAAATCCTTTCAGAAATGATAATAAAATTGATATAAAGGTTTTATAATACAATAAATCCGTTCTTGGATATTAAATCCTCATGCTTTCACTCAATAAAGCATGAGGATTTCTTTTTTTTATAGAGCATAATGAAAGATTTTGAATTGTAACTTATTCTTTATTGTTTGTAGAGAATGACAATAATTCCTCAAATTTTTATTGTCTGCATACTATATATTTTTAGAATAAAGAATCATTTTGTTATATTTATCTATAAAAATATACAGATATATTTATTAAATATTTATCTTTACTTGTATATAATACGTATAATCTTATATGATTAAACGTTAATATTCTGTAATTTATAGTACTATGCATAACAAAGTACCTTGCGATTACATATATTTGTATCGTCAAATAAAAGTAAGACTATGAATGCAGACAATGTTAAATCGCAAATGCGCAAAGGGATGCTTGAATATTGCATCTTATTATTGGTGCATAAGGAGCCTGCCTATGCTTCTGATATTATTCAGAAACTGAAAGAGGCAAAGCTGATAGTGGTAGAGGGAACACTTTATCCGTTGCTCACTCGGCTGAAAAATGATGATTTGCTTGAATATGAATGGGTGGAGTCTACTCAAGGGCCACCAAGAAAATATTATAAGCTAACTTCTAAAGGAGAAGTTTTTTTAGGTGAACTTGAAGCAGCCTGGAAAGAACTGAATGAAACTGTAAATCATATTACAATAAACGAATCGATAATAGAATGAAAAAAACATTGACTGTGAATTTAGGAGGCACGGTTTTCCACATTGATGAAGACGCGTACCATTTGTTAGATAAATATCTGGCTAATCTAAAAGTGCATTTTCGTAAAGAAGTTGGAGCTGAAGAGATTGTGAAGGATATGGAGCTTAGAATCTCGGAGCTTTTTACTGAAAAAGTAAATTCAGGCGTTCAGGTAATCACTGTAGAATATGTTGAGGAAGTTATTAAACGTATGGGAAAACCTGAAGAACTTTCCGATGAAGAAGTGAAAGAAGAAAAGGTTTCAGGCGAACCTCGTCAAGAACCATATTCAAGTGGTGACTCTGATCAGACTCGCCGTCGTTTCTATCGTAATCCTGACGATAAAATATTAGGTGGTTTAGCCTCTGGGTTAGCAGCATATATGGGATGGGATCCTACTTTGGTTCGATTACTTCTAATCGTATTGGTATTCTTTGGAGTAGGAGTTGTTATTCCTATTTATATAGTATGCTGGATTGTAGTTCCTGAGGCGCATACTGCAGCAGAAAAACTTGCCATGAGAGGAGAGAAGGTTACAGTTGAGAATATTGGCAAGACAGTAACTGATGGATTTGAAAAAGTTGCTGGAGGAGTAAATGATTATGTAAATTCAGGCAAACCACGTACGGCTTTACAAAAGTTAGGAGATGCATTTGTGCAAGTTGTAGGAGTCTTTATAAAGGTGTTACTTGTATTGCTGGCAATTGTATTCTGTCCCGTACTATTTGTTTTGATTATAGTTCTTTTTGCACTTATAATAGCTGCATTTTCAATAGTTTTAGGTGGTGGTGCTGCATTTGTAAGCTGGCTTCCTTTTATTAATGACTGGAATTTAATTTCAACCTCACCGGTTAATATTGTTTTGGCATGCATTACAGGTATAGCATTAGTTGGCATACCTTTAGCAGGATTAGTTTTTTCAATCTTCCGTAAATTGCTCGATTGGAAACCTATGTCTCCAACTGTAAAAACCATATTGGTAATACTTTGGGTTATAAGTTTGATTGCATCTATTATATTATTCCCGATTATCGGTATACCATATTGGGATCATCACATTTACACAATTACGATTTAATTAGAGTAGTACGTTAAATAATAGTATAGTAGGCAGCTATTTTTGATTTAGTAATCATTAATAGTTGCCTGCTTAGTTTATATAATATGTGTTATTTTTCTGATTTAATGATTCTTACTTGAATATTGTGCCCGATAACGAAAATGAAAATTGTGTTTTCTGAACTAAAAAATCGCTAAAAAAAACAGTGTGTAACATTTTGTTCTTATCTTTGTGATTATGTAAAAGAGTTCTTAAAACAGAGAATAGTAACAAATAAATTATAAAAAATAAATAGCTTATGTCACAGATAATAGGGCATATCTCACAAGTAATTGGTCCGGTAGTGGATGTATTCTTTGAGAGTACGGGTGAAAAGGTTAAATTGCCGAGCATCCATGATGCCATGGAAATTAAGCGTAAGAATGGTAAAACGCTTATCGTTGAAGTTCAGCAGCATATTGGTGAGAATACAGTTCGTACAGTAGCTATGGATAGTACTGACGGATTGCAAAGGGGATTAGAAGTTATTGCTTTGGGAACCCCAATTACAATGCCTATCGGTGATCAGGTAAAAGGACGTTTGATGAATGTGATAGGTGAGGCGGTTGATGGTATGGAAGAATTGGATAAAGCTGGTTCGTATCCTATTCACCGCGAACCTCCTAAATTTGATGAATTAACAACATCAAGAGAAGTACTATACACAGGTATTAAGGTAATCGACCTATTGGAACCTTATTCAAAAGGTGGTAAGATTGGTTTGTTCGGTGGTGCCGGTGTAGGAAAGACTGTATTGATTATGGAGTTAATCAATAATATCGCCAAAAAAGGAAATGGTTTTTCTGTATTTGCTGGTGTTGGAGAACGTACTCGTGAAGGTAACGATTTGCTTCGTGAAATGATTGAGTCTAGTGTTATCCGATATGGCGAAAAATTTAAAGAATCAATGGCACAAGGAAACTGGGATTTATCTTTAGTTGATAAAGATGAAATGGCAAAATCTCAGGCTACATTGGTATATGGACAGATGAATGAACCTCCAGGTGCACGTTCTTCTGTTGCTCTTTCCGGACTATCTGTAGCAGAATCTTTCCGTGATTCAGGTGCTTCTGATGGAGTACAAAAAGATATCTTGTTATTTATTGATAATATTTTCCGTTTTACTCAGGCTGGTTCTGAGGTGTCTGCGTTGTTAGGACGTATGCCTTCTGCTGTAGGATACCAACCAACATTGGCAACAGAAATGGGTGCTATGCAGGAACGTATTACTTCAACAAAGAATGGTTCAATTACTTCTGTTCAGGCTGTTTATGTACCTGCTGATGACTTGACCGACCCTGCTCCGGCAACAACATTCTCTCACTTGGACGCAACTACTGTACTTAGCCGTAAGATTACAGAGCTGGGTATCTATCCGGCTGTAGATCCATTGGAATCTACTTCACGTATTCTGGACCCATTAGTTGTTGGTCAGGAACATTACGACACAGCTCAACGAGTAAAACAGATTCTGCAACGTAATAAGGAACTTCAGGATATTATTGCTATCCTAGGTATGGAAGAATTGTCTGACGAAGACCGATTAACAGTAAATCGTGCCCGTCGTGTACAACGTTTCTTATCTCAACCATTTACTGTGGCTGAACAGTTTACCGGAGTACAAGGCGTTATGGTTTCTATCGAAGATACTATTAAAGGATTTAAGATGATTATGGATGGTGAAGTTGACTATCTTCCAGAACCAGCATTCCTGAATGTAGGTACAATTGAAGAAGCTATTGAAAAAGGTAAGAAACTTTTGGCTCAGGCTAAATAATTGCCATGTCAGAACTTGGCAAACTAGTATATAAGAATTTATGAAATTAGAAATATTATCGCCGGAACGGACACTTTACAAAGGTGATGTAGATGTTGTAACTTTACCAGGAACTCTTGGTAGATTTACAATTCTGCAGGACCATGCCCCGATGATTTCTTCTTTAAAAGAGGGAATAATAAGGATAAAGCCTTATGAAGGGGAAGAGGTGGAACTTTCCATAAAAGGAGGATTTGTAGAAGTCAAACGGAATGAAGTATCCGTTTGCGTAGAATAGAAATAGAACGCACAAACCTTTAAATCTTAATCTTATGAAAGTATTGCGGAAAAGATTCCTTGTAGTATTAACCGTAGTAATGGGAATTGCAACAATTATAGGTGCTGTAGTGACTTATTTTGTATTCCCAAGAGAGCTTTTTCTATGGTATTTCGGCATACCGCTGTTTTACTATTTAGTAGGATTGGGCTTTGGAGAAGTATTAAGAAGAATAAATAGAGAGTCAAATGAAAGGCTCTTAAATATCTACTTAATGGTGAAGATTGCTAAGATTATTATTACGATTTTTTTCATGGCACTTTCTATGATGTTAGTAGATAATAGGTACGATAAAGAGTTTGTGGTTACTATCGGAATATTCTATATGATTTACCTGATATTGGAATCCAAGTTCTATTTTGATTTTGAAAAGAGTTTAAAAAGAAAAAAGACGAATGAAAAGCTTAAAGTATAATATAAGGAGATATACATGGTTGTTGCTATTAATGTTTATACCCGTGTTGTCAATCTCTGCCAATGAGTCAAAAGGTGAAGGCGGAGTAGATGTGAAAGAAATTGTATTCGGTCACATCGGCGATTCTTACGAATGGCACATCACTACATGGGGAGAAACTCATATATCTATTCCGTTACCTGTTATTGTAATGGGGAATAACGGTCAATGGCACATGTTTTTTTCTTCTGAATTCCATCATTCTCCAACAGGCGAACATGAAGGCTTTTATATAGCTAAAGAAGGACAATATAAAGGTAAAATTGTTGAAAAAGATGCTACTGGTACTGAAATCAGACCTATAGACTTGTCTATTACCAAAACGGCTTTTGCTATTATTTTAAACAGTGTTCTTCTTTGTATAGTAATACTTAGTGTGGCTCGTTGGTCAAAAAGGAGTTCAAATCAAGCTCCTAAGGGATTTATCGGTTTTATGGAAATGTTTATCATGGATATAAACGATAATGTGATAAAGGCTTGTATTGGAAAGGGATATGAACGTTATGCACCATATTTGCTTACAGTATTTTTCTTTATATTCTTTAATAACATAATGGGGTTGATCCCTATATTTCCAGGAGGAGCAAATGTTACCGGTAATATTGCAATAACACTTACATTAGCTTGTTGCACATTACTGGCTGTTAATATTTTTGGTACTAAAGAATATTGGAAAGAAATATTTTGGCCAGATGTTCCATTAGCATTGAAGCCGATTATGATTCCTATCGAAATAGTAGGTATATTAACAAAACCATTTGCTTTGATGATTCGTCTCTTTGCAAATATGATGGCAGGCCACTCAGTTATTCTCAGTCTTGTATGTTTGGTATTCATTACAGCTGTGATGGGACCTGCTCTTAATGGCTCAATGACTGTTTTATCTGTCTTTTTCGGAATCTTTATGAATATCCTTGAACTTTTGGTTGCATATATCCAGGCATATGTATTTACTATGCTTTCTGCAGTATTTATTGGATTATCTCAGGTTCATGGTCATCACGCAAAATAAAAACAAATTTTAAATAAATATAAACCATTAAAAATAAAAATTATGTTAGGAACAGTATTATTACAGGCAGCAGCTGCCGGTTTGGGATTAGGTAAATTAGGTGCAGCAATTGGTGCAGGTATCGCAGCAGTAGGAGCAGGTATTGGTATTGGTAAAATTGGTAGCTCTGCTATGGAAGCTATTGCTCGCCAACCTGAATCTGCCGGTGATATTCGTATGAATATGATTATTATTGCTGCCTTGGTTGAAGGTGTTGCATTATTCGCAGTTGTTGTTTGTTTCTTAGCTCTATAATAATATGTCATTATTACAACCTGAATTTGGACTTCTATTCTGGATGCTCCTCTCTTTCGTGGTGGTATTTATCATTCTTGCTAAGTTTGGTTTTCCTATTATCACTAAGATGGTGGAAGACCGCAAGCTGTTTATTGATAAATCACTAGAGGCTGCAAAAACCGCAAATGAACAGTTGGCGGGTATTAAAGCAGATGGAGAGGCAATGCTGGCTGAAGCTCGTGAAGAACAGGTGAAAATCTTGAATGATGCAGCTGCTATCCGCGATAAAATTATCAGCGAAGCAAAAGTCACTGCTCAATTAGAAGCCAAAAAACAATTGGACGAAGTAAGACTTCAGATACAGGCAGAGAAAGAGGAAGCTATCCGTGATGTACGTCGCCAAATAGCTGTTCTATCTGTAGATATTGCTGAAAAAGTAATACGTACTAGTCTGAAGAAAGACAAAGAGCAGATGGATATGATTGATCGTTTGTTGGATGAAGTGACAGTATCAAAATCATAAGCAATGAATATAGGTATTATTCCCATGCGTTATGCTAAAGCGTTATTTGCTTTTGCGCAGGACAAAGGTTTGGAAGAGAAAGTATATGCTGAGATGGGCACATTGTCTAAAAGCTTTGCAGAACACTCTTCTCTTAAAACCGTGCTTGATAATCCTGTGTTGAAAAACAAAGATAAGCATAAGCTGATATGCACTGCGGCCGGTACTGAGGTGAGCGATGTCTATGCTCGTTTCATTGAATTGGTTTTGCATCATAAAAGAGAAAAGCACCTGCAATCCATTGCTTTGATGTATCAGGATTTATACCGTAAAGCTAAACAAATCTCCATCGGATCATTGGTAACAGCATCTCCCTTGAGTGCAGAAACAGAAGATAAGATGAAGGAAATGCTGATGAAAGATAAGGAAGGAACTCTTGAATTTAAAACAGCAGTTGATCCTGAAATTCTTGGTGGATTTATCTTTGGTATTGATACCTATCGTTTGGATGCTAGCGTGGCAACACAACTTAAACGGGTGAAGACTCAGTTTATGGATAAGAATAGAAAAAGTATATAAATAAAGAATTATGTCCGAAAATATAAAAGCAAGTGAAGTTTCCGAAGTGTTGCGTATGCAACTTGAAGGAATTGATACCAGCCTTCAGTTCGATGAAGTGGGGACAGTACTTCAAGTAAGTGACGGTGTTGTCCGCATTTATGGTTTGAGGAATGCTGAAGCTAACGAGCTGCTGGAGTTCGACAATGGCATTAAAGCCGTTGTAATGAACCTCGAGGAGGATAATGTAGGAGCTGTATTACTTGGTCCTACAGATCAGATTAAAGAAGGATATATAGTAAAACGTACCGGAAGAATTGCTTCTATCAATGTTGGTGAAGGAATGCTTGGACGTGTAATCAATCCGCTGGGAGAACCACTTGATGGTAAAGGAGAAATTGCTGGTGAACGCTTTGAAATGCCATTGGAACGTAAAGCTCCGGGGGTAATTTTCCGTCAGCCTGTAAATCAGCCTTTGCAAACAGGTTTGAAAGCTGTTGATGCTATGATTCCTATCGGTCGTGGCCAACGTGAGTTAATCATTGGCGACCGTCAGACTGGTAAAACCTCTATTGCAATTGATACTATTATCAACCAAAGAAGTAATTTCGAAGCCGGAGACCCTGTATATTGTATCTATGTTGCCATAGGGCAAAAGGGATCTACTGTTGCTACTATTGTAAATACACTGAAAGAAAAAGGTGCGCTTGATTATACTATTGTAGTATCTGCAACAGCATCCGATCCTGCTGCATTACAATATTTTGCACCGTTTGCAGGTGCTGCTATCGGTGAGTATTTCCGTGATAGCGGACGCCATGCATTGGTAGTATATGATGACTTGTCTAAACAGGCAGTTGCATATCGTGAGGTATCCTTGATTCTTAAACGTCCTTCCGGACGTGAAGCATATCCTGGTGATATCTTCTATCTGCACTCTCGTTTGCTGGAACGTTCTGCTAAGATTATTAATCAGCAGGAAGTTGCTAGTCAGATGAATGACCTTCCTGAAAGTATGAAAGGTAAAGTAAAAGGTGGTGGTTCCTTAACTGCTCTTCCTATTATTGAAACTCAGGCTGGTGACGTTGCTGCATATATTCCAACCAACGTAATCTCTATTACAGATGGTCAGATATTCCTTGATACAGACTTGTTCAATCAAGGTAACCGTCCGGCTATCAACGTAGGTATTTCTGTATCTCGTGTAGGTGGTAATGCGCAGATCAAGGCAATGAAAAAAGTTGCCGGTACATTGAAAATTGACCAGGCTCAGTTCCGTGAACTGGAGGCATTTACCAAATTTGGTGGTGATATGGACCCTGTAACCGCTTTGACTATCAATAAAGGTCAGAAGAATACCCGATTACTGGTTCAGCCTCAGTACACTCCAATGCCGGTTGAGCAACAAATTGCAATCTTGTATTGTGGTACACACGGTTTGCTGAAGTCTGTTAAGCTGGATAAAGTTCATGAGTTTGAAAAGAATTTCTTATTAGATCTTCAGAACAATCACCAGGAAGATGTACTTGATGTACTGAAAAAAGGTATTATCAACGATGAAGTATCTGCAATTATAGAAAAAGTTGCAGAATCTATTGCGAAGGTCTATAGTAAATAGGAGGAAATATGGCATCACTAAAAGAAGTAAAAGGAAGAATAGCGTCGGTAAACAGTACCAGAAAAATTACGTCTGCCATGAAAATGGTAGCTTCTGCTAAGTTGCACCGTGCGCAGAGTTCAATTTCGAATATGCTTCCTTACGAGACGAAGCTGCATGCCATGCTTACGGCTTTCCTCTCAAATGAAGCCGATATTCGATCACCTTATATGGAAGTGCGCCCGGTAAAACGGGTGGCAATTGTAGCATTCTCTTCCAATTCATCACTTTGCGGGGCATACAATGCAAATGTTGCCCGTCAGTTAAACCTGATGGTTGATGGATATGCATCTCAGATTGGTAAGGAAAATGTTCTGATTTTTGCTATAGGTAAGAAAATAGCTCATGCAGCCAAAAATGAAGGCCTGAATATACAGGATGTGCTTTTGGAAATTGCTGATAAACCATCTTACCAGGGAATTGCTGAATTGGCTAATAAACTGATGAAGATGTATGCTGATAAGGAAATTGATAAAGTAGAATTGCTTTATCATCACTTTAAAAATACAGCTTCACAAATACTTACCCGTGAGGATTATCTTCCTGTAAGTTTGCCGGAACCTGAAGAAGCTCCTGTAGATCATAATTGGGCATTGGATTATATATTTGAACCTTCAAAAGCTGATTTGCTTAAAACTTTGGTACCGCAGGTTCTTGGTTTGAGAATGTATACTGCACTACTTGATTCAAATACATCAGAGCATGCGGCGCGAACAATGGCAATGCAGATTGCTACTGATAATGCGAATGACATGATTCAGGATTTGACAGTGTTATATAACAAATCCCGTCAGCAGGCCATTACAAACGAATTGCTTGATATTATCGGTGGTTCAATGAAATAGATTTTTAGATAAACTTTATAGAAAAAGGCTATGTTATTAACATAGCCTTTTTCTGTTTTCAATAAAATCTCTATCTCATAATATTAAAATTCAAAATTGATCTAGCAATCTAGCACTAACTGTTTAACTTACTATAAATAAGTAATATATCGCCGCTAGATCAAATCAAATTGTTCTAGCGTTGATCTAGCAATCTAGCGCTTAATCAATACCCACAATCTTACTACGTCTTTCCAGCTGTGCAACATCGCGCCATTTATTGTCCATTTTGCCCAGTCGTTCTTTGATTCCTATAGTCCTGAATCCATTGTTATGGTGTAATTTCAAACTACCAGTATTCTCGGGAAAGATTCCTGCCTGAAGAGTCCAGATGCCATTTGCTTCTGATTCCTGTATCAGTACTTCCATTAATTTATTGCCAATACCTTTACCTCGGAAGTCAGAGTCAACGTATACACTAACCTCGGCAACTCCTGCATATACGCATCTGCTTGATACGTTTGACAATGCCGTCCAGCCTACTATTTTACCATCAATCGTTGCCACTAGTCGGCAATCTTGTCTGTGTGCCTTGTCCCAGGAATCCCAATCGGGAGCTTCGGTCTGGAAGGTTGCATTCTTTGTTGCAATTCCCGATTCGTAGATGCGGGCTACATCGGGCCATGACTTCTCGGTCAAGGTTTCAATTTTAATTTCGTTCATAGATCTATTTTATGTATTTAAGTTGTGCTTTATTTATTGCTAATCATTTTTTTCTCCTGTCTTAATGCAAACTTAACAAAAAGTATGAGAACCGGTACTTCAATAAGTGGACCAATAACCGCAGCGAAGGCTACTCCTGAATTGATACCGAATACGGCAATGGCTACTGCTATGGCAAGTTCGAAGTTATTGCCTGTAGCTGTGAAAGCTACTGAAGTTGTTTTCTCATAATCAGCTCCCGATTTCTTTGTGATCCAGAATGAGAAAAAGAACATTATTGCAAAGTAAGCCATCAAAGGTAGAGCTATGAGTAATACATCGAAAGGTAGCTTAACAATATATTCACCTTTATATGAAAACATAACAATAATGGTAAACAGTAGAGCTATTAGCGTTAGCGGACTTATTCTGGGAATAAATTTAGTATAGTACCATTGTTCGCTTTTTGCACGGATAAGGATAAATCTTGATATAAATCCGGCAATGAATGGTATTCCAAGGTAGATGAAAACGCTATGGGCAATCTCTCCGATTGTGATATTCTCAACGGCATTAGTGGTAGGTAAACCAAACCATCCGGGAAGTACGGCAATGAAGATATAGGCATAGAACGAGAAGAATAACACCTGGAATATACTGTTGAGTGCCACTAGTCCGGCTGCATATTCCGAACTCCCTTTTGCCAGATGGTTCCATACCAGCACCATTGCTATGCAACGTGCAAGACCAATCATTATGATACCATACATATACTCGGGATAGTTTTGAAGAAAGATTATTCCCAGAATGAACATCAGTATGGGACCAACTATCCAGTTTAAGAAAAGAGATATGGTAAGGATTTTCCTGTTAGAAAATACTTTGCCTAGTTCTTCGTATTTAACTTTGGCCAGTGGTGGATACATCATAACAATGAGTCCGATGGCTAAAGGTATATTGGTGGTTCCCGATTCAAACTGTTGCCAGAAATCAGTGATTCCTGGATTGATATATCCTATGAATACTCCGATGAACATTGCAAGGAATATCCATACGGTGAGATATCTGTCTAAGAATTTAAGTTTTACTTGTGATGACATTTATAATGAACTTTATATAGTTAACAATTACATTGGCAGTTGCAAGCAGCAGGCTTTTCGGCATAAACAGTAATGCTGAATATACCTTTGTCCGAGTTCCTGTATTCATCTAGTTCCGGCTGACTGAGGTAGTTGAGCAATATTTCATCAGGAACGGTGATCACTTTTTCCTTTTGGATTACAATGTTGATAAGGCCGCTGTTGCTCATTATGCTGAGGTACTCATCTTTTTGAACTGCTCCGGAAACACAGCCGGCATACATTTCATTTGCTTGTTTAATATTATCGGGCAATTCTCCTTCCAGAACTACATCAGAAACTGAAAGGTGGGCACCTGGTTTAAGGATTCTGAAAATTTCGCTAAATGCTTTCTGCTTATCAGGAACCAGATTGAGCACGCAGTTGCTTATTACAACATCGGCAATATTATCGGTAAGCGGAATATTTTCAATATCTCCCAAGAGGAATTCAACATTGCTGTAATTGCGTCTCTCTGCATTAGCTTTTGCTTTATCAATCATGGCATCGGTCATATCAATACCTATAACTTTGCCATTTTCGCCAACCAATGCTCTTGCCACAAAGCAATCATTTCCTGCTCCCGAACCTAAATCGACTACTGTATCACCTTCTTTTATCTGAGCAAACTCAGTGGGTAAGCCGCATCCTAATCCTAAATCGGCCTCGGGAGCATATCCTTTTAATGCTTCGTAACTATCACTGAAGGTAGAAAAATCAGACGATGAGCAACAACTGGATGAGCAGCAAGATGATTTTTCGGAAGTGTTATCCTGCAAGGCTATTTGACTGTATTTCTCTTTTACAATCTCCTTGGCATCCATCGCTTCCTCTATACTTGGCTTCAGGTTCTGAAGATAAAAGTCATAGAACTGTTGTTTGATTTCGTCTCTTACTCTATGAAATTCACTCCATATAAATTCATCGGTTCCTGTGGCATGTGAGGGATCGTCGAACCCGATATGAATTCTGTGCTTTACTTTTCCGATAAAGGCAGGACAGCTTTCATTGGCTCCTCCACATACTGTGATTACGTAATCCCATTCTTCATTCAGGTAGCGATCTACATTTTTAGGGTAATGGTTGCTGATGTCTATTCCGGCTTCGGCCATTACTTTTACAGCTTTTGAATTTACCCTTTGTGCCGGTTCTGTTCCGGCAGAATGTACATCAAGCGATTTGTCGAACGACTGAAGCCATCCGTGAGCCATCTGACTACGGCAACTGTTGCCGGTACAAAGAATTAATATTTTCATAAACGTTTAAAATATCAGATTAAACAAATATCCTACAATCATTATTCCTGTAGCTACAACTCCTACAAATGTAAGTATTAGCGGTAACTTCAGTACTTTTTTAAGAATAATCATCTCTGGTAGAGAAAGACCAACAACAGCCATCATAAATGCCAATGAGGTGCCCAATGCAGCTCCTTTTTCAATGAGCACAGATACAATAGGAATGATACCTGCAGCATTCGAATAAAGAGGTACTCCGATAATAACTGACAAGGGAACACTGAACCAGGCTGATTTACCCATTAGTGATACCATGAAGTCTTGAGGTACATATCCGTGTGCTCCGGCACCTACTGCAATTCCAACGAGAACATAGATCCAGACTTTTCCAACAATCTCTTTCACAGAATTAAATCCAAAACGGATGCGATCGGAGAAAGTCAGGCCATTCTCCTCATCTCCGGTGTTACCCATCTGAGTCTGATAAACCCAATCCTGCACCCAATGCTCTAGTTTTAGTTTGCCGATAATCCATCCGGCAGTGATAGCGATAATAAGTCCGGTGAGCACATAAGTCAGAGCCGTTTTCCAACCAAACAAACCGATTAGCAGAATTACTGCAACTTCATTAATCATGGGTGCGGCAATCAAGAATGAAAACGTAACTCCTAATGGCACTCCAGATTCTACAAATCCAAGAAATAACGGAATAGCAGAACATGAACAGAAAGGAGTAACAATGCCCAGCATGGAAGCAAGTACATTGCCGGCAAAGGTGGATTTACCTTCGAGCATTTTTCGTGTGCGCTCTGCCGAAAAGTAAGTACGGATAATGCCTACGATAAAGATTATCAGTGCTAGCAGCATCAGTACTTTTGGAACTTCAAAAATAAAAAACCGTATGGCTTCCGTAAGGTGATCACCTTTCTGCATTCCTATAACAGAATCAACAAACCAATCGCTGATTGGTTGAAGATAATGATATATTAGGTACCACATTGGTAGAATGGCAATAAAACCAATCAGATTTTTGCGATTCATTTTTATTATTTCAGTTGAAATACTACTTAAAAAATTCTGTTTCATGTCTCTATTTTCTAGTTAAGGAAGTAAATGGTTGCATAGTAAAAACCTGCAAGAATAAATGTAACGGCAATAACACGTCTGAACCAAAGTTCAAAGACCTTTATCCTATTATACAGTTTACCTACATTGCCCACAGCAAATGCCAGCAGCCACGCAAAAATGATAACTGGAAGTCCGGTGGCAATGGCAAACAACACAGGCAGATACAGTCCATTTGCACTGGTAATAGTTATAGGAATAAGCATGGCGAAGTAAAGTACTCCGCTATATGGACAGAATGCCAGAGCAAAGATCATTCCCAATAGGAGTGAACTCAGGTAACTTCCTTTGTTCTTTTCTCCAATCTTTTCGGTTAACCTGGAGAATCCGGGGAAATTGATTTTGATTACGTCGAGCATAAATAGTCCGATGATAATGAGTAGCGGTCCGAGAACCTTTTCGCCCCATCCCTGAAAAATCATGGATATGTTCATCTGATTAGCTCCCAGATAAAGCACTACCGCAAGAAGCGTATAGCTTACAGCTCTTCCAAGGGTGTAGATAAGTCCGTTAAGGAATACCTTTTTACTGTTTTCTATATCCTTGCTTATAAAACCTATAGCTGTTATGTTAGTAGCAAGAGGGCAGGGGCTGATGGCGGTCATCAGTCCCAGTATGATTGCTGTAAGAAAGGAGTATTGCGAATTATCAAGAATATTTTGAAGGAACTCCATCTTAATAACTTATTTAGAACCCAGTAGAGGGTCGATGGTTGATTTTATTTTTTGCTTTAACTTGTCGGGAGTGTTGCGGGCATACATAAATCCTTCAGAAGTGAGGTCTGTTCTTTTTTTACCGCTGATAACCAAAAGACTTTGACCGGAAGCCTGACATTTCTTTGCCAAGGATTCGCTACTCTTCTCATCAAGATTGATGCTCTTGAAAGTAATCATTCCTTTCTTGAATTGTTCCGGATACAGAATACTAAGATCTTTTTTAGATTCAGACTCTACGGCCATACAAGTAGGGCATCGGCGGGTGAAATGAAAGTAATAGACTTCGATTTTCTGTGCCGTTGTTTTTATTGTAGCTGGCTTTTTATTATTCTGCGCATTACACATAAAGCTTCCCAATATCATCAACATTGCGAAGCCCATCATCATTATACGTTTCATTGCTGTCTGCTTTTACTTGGTTAATACTTCTTTGATTTCTTGAGAAGAAGGGACGCGTCCTTTGATCATAACATTGCCATCGACCACCAAAGCGGGTGTTGCCATAACTCCGAATTTCATAATTTCTACAATATCTTCAACCTTAGAGATTGAAGCATCGATACCGTTTTGTTCAACAACTTCGCGTGTTAGTTTTTCAAGTGTTTTGCATTTAGAACAACCTGAACCAAGAATTTTAATTTCCATATTAATTATTTATTTAATGATTAATTATAATTCGTAAATCAACGAACAATGTGCGCAAAAAAATATTATCCGCAACAGTTTTTCTTTATATCTTTTTTATTAAAGAAGTCTCCCAAAAGCTTTTGAGCCTTAGCCCAGTTCTCTTTATCAATGCAGTATCTTACTTTAGGAGCTTCAATTTCACCTTGAATAAGTCCGGCATCTTTAAGTTCTTTCAGGTGTTGAGACACGGTTGCTTTTGCAATAGGCAATTCATCGTGAATATCTCCAAAGAAACAACTATCCTGCGATGCAAGAAAATCGAGTATCGCTATTCGTGCCGGATGTCCCATTGCTTTGGCAAAACGGGCAATCTGTTCTTGTTCTGCTGTATATTCTTTAACTTTTTCCATATATTGTTCGCAAATATACGAACAGTTTTAAATAAAACAAATAAGCTGTCAAAAAAATATTGCTCATTTTTAAAAATGAAGAAGGATTTATTTTTCAGTCTAAACCATACAATAAATAAAAATGAGAGCACCTTAATTATCTTTAGGTACTCTCATTCAAATTATAAAAGTCGATCTTTGTATTCTTTAGCAAATGATATCCTTTAGTTGAAGTATAAAGAGATTTATCTGCCGGTTGCCTGCAGATACTTGGTTTTCCTGACTAAATAATCAACGCTTGCTTCTGTTTTCTGATCACGGCTTTGCTGCATAAGAGTCTCGGCATCCAGCAAATCTTTCAGGGCTACTGTTCCGGCTTTGTAGAAGTCATTGTTTAACCTTAGGTTTTCTGTGGACGATTGAACCGATTTTTCTGCCAGATTCACTTGTTTATACGACTCTTCCAAATCGTTCCATAGTTGCTGCATCTGTATCATCAGCAGTTCGCTTGAGTTTTGCTTTGTGTTCTCTGCCATCTTTTCGTTCAGTTTTTGTTTTTTAATGGCATGAGAACCGCCCCACCATCCGGAAATAGGGACGGCTACTGTTGCATACACCATACCAAAACTGCGTCCTTTATCCATTAAGTCGTGATACATATATCCCGCACCTACAGCTGCCGACGGCATATATTCACCGATTTTCATTTTTGTCTGAAGGCGATTGGCCTCTACATTCTTATCCAGTAACTTGTATTCTGTGCGGTTACGTAATGCCTCGTCGTGGTTCACTTTATATTCCAGCGGAGAAACAAGTGACTTGAACTCGGTAGTATCCGTTACGAAATCTTTCGATGCAATACCCATATACTGGCAAAGAGCTAACTTTGATAGTGAAAGACCGTTTTCCAGCTTCAATTTTGTGCTGGCAATTTCATTCTGTTTCAATTCAACCTTCAGAACATCGTTTTTAGTGGTTGTTCCTGCATTATAAGCTGCTGTAACATCCTTATGAAGATTGTTGAGCATCTTTTCTACCATCTCAATGGTTTTCATTTTTTCCTGTAGGGAAACAATTTGCCAGTAATACTGTTCGGCAGTAACCGAAACTTCATCTTCGGAAAGCTTCATCTGGTAGCCGCTTACCTCTGTGCCAAGCTTAGCCAACTTGTTTCCATTCACAATTCTTCCGCCAACAAATACGGGTTGTGTGGCAGTTACCCCGCCAACAACACCGTTCTTCATCATAGACATGCTCATGCCCATAATATCAATGGCAGCCATTCCTTTATTAGCATTGAATCCGCCGCCTATGGCACTTACGGTAGGGAAGTAGTTTGTAAATGCCTCTTTCTTTGTTTCGTTGGAAGCGCTCTGTTCCAATCGGGCATTCTTGATTTTTACATTGTTCTCCAAAGCCAGTTTCTTACATTGTTCCAGCGTAAGAACCTCCTGAGCGGAGATACTTAATCCGCTTAAAAGGAAAAGACTTAAGAGTGCTATATTTCTCTTTTTCATTTGATTATATTATCTTGAAAATTAAACCTGAATAATTTTAATTTATTCACCAATGATTTTTATTTATTGACCAATAATTATTGGTTTATTCCTCAATAAATAAAATCCATTGAGGAATAAATTTTAAGCATTACTCGGGCGAAACTATTCCTTTATTATTGCCTTTGAAAATAATCCAGTATGCAACAGGTAATACCGTTACAACCAATACCATTGATATCAATGTTCCGAAGCAGATAACCGTACCCATTGGTCCCCATAGCGGACTGTTGCTAAGAATCATTGGGATTACACCCATTGATGCTGCGGCAGATGTGAGGAAGATAGGGCGCATACGTCTTTTTCCTGCCTCAAGAGCAGCCTCATATACAGGAAGATTGTGTTTGTGTCTTAGTTCTTCTGCATAATCGAGCATGATAATCCCATTTCTTACAAGGATACCCATTAAGCTTACAATACCAAGAATACCTGTTATACTGACATCTTGTTTCATAATAAGTACTCCTATTGCTGCTCCGAAGACCGTTAATGACATTGAACTAAAAATCAGCAGAGCCAGGTTTATCTTTCTGAAATGGAACAATAAGATGAAGAAAATAATCACAATGGCGATAAGCAAAGCTCCTATAATTTGTGGAAGAGCTTCCCCGTCTGATTCCTTCTGACCTCCCATGCTTAAGGTGACTCCTTTCGGAAGAGAAATATTTTCAAGTCTCTTTTCAACTTTGGCAGTCATTGTGGTTGTGTTTATACCTCTTTTAACATCCGCATTAATGGAAAGAGTTCTCACTCCATTTCTGCGGACAATCTGTCCTTCGGTCCAGTCGGGAGTTATCTTAGCTATTTGACGAAGAGGCACGGATACTCCCGGAACAATAGACTGTACATATTCATTGCCCAGATCTTCAAAGTTAGGATCTGTTTTCCTTTCAGCTTTGAGTTTTACCTGCATAGGATAATCTCCGTCCCACAAGGTGGTAAGTGGAATTCCCGAGCCGAAGCGCATAGCCATATTTGCTGCTACCAGAGATTTGCTAATGCCAAGACGATTAGCTTCATCATTGTTAATATGTATCATAGCACCCGGAGTTTGTTCTTCAAAATTAGGACGTACCAAAGACAAACCCTCCATATTTCTTAGTGTAAGCAGAACCTTTTCTCCGGCTTTATTCAAGTCTTTCAAGCTATCTCCGCTAAGTCTCACTTCAATAGGTGATCGTGCGTCAGAATAGTCCAATTGTTTGAAACGGACATAGGTATTAGGAAAATAATTTGAATATTTATCAGTCAGTTCGTCCAGCAATTCCACGGTAGCTTCCGGCGAAACAGTGTTTACAATATACTGAGCATAATTACTTCCAGGCATATTGGGAGCGTATGAAGTGTGAAAACGAGGAGACCCTTCACCTACAAACGAGGTAATAGAGACTATCCGCTTATCTTTCTTCATGATGCCTTCTAGTTGATTAACCACAGCGGCAGTTTGCTCTATGGCTGTTCCCTTAGGCAAATAGAATTCCACGGCAAACTGGTTACGTTCGGCTATAGGCATCAGTCGTTGAGGCAATGTGCTGAACAAAATACATCCTGCAACTACGGTAACAACTCCTGCACTTAATGTAATCCAGGGATGCTTGAAACACTTGTTTAGCAACACTTCATACTTTTCCTGCATCAGATCTAGCAAATTCTTCTTCTTTTTCTTTTCCTGTTCTGCATGCTTTAATCCTTTAGTAATAAAGAAATATTGCATATAAGGAACCATCAGCATGGCTACCACTAAAGATATGCCTAAGATAATACTGATTGACCACGGGAATACCTTGAGGAAGTCATTATACATTCCGGTTGTAGTAATAAGGAACGGGAAGAATGTGATACTGATAGCCAGTGTGGCAGAGAAGATGGATTTGAATAGCTTCATGGCACTCATAATGGAAGCATGCCAGCGAGACATACCTTCGTCCAGATGTTCCAGATAGCTATCTATTATCACTATCGAATTATCTACAATCATTCCCAACGTAACGATCAAAGCAGCAAGAGTAACAGTATTCAGCTCTATTCCAAATGCATAAAATAATCCCAGCGATATAAATATGGATATCGGAATGGTGGATGCAGCAACGGAAGCAACGCGCATAGGGAGTAGGGCCATAATAACAATGATAACAGCTCCAATGGCAATCATTAGTTCCTTAAGGAAATTGAATACAGAATCTCCAACTACTTTCGACTGGTCGGCTATCCGGTACATACTTACACTCTTAGGTAACTCCTTCTGATATGATTCTAAAACTTCGTTTACATCCTTGCCAAACTGAACAATGTTATTGCCTGTCCGCATCTCCATTGACAGCAAAATACATTTCTTTCCGTTATTCTTTATATAAGAATCAGGGTCGGGATATTCGCGAACCACACGGGCTACATCCTTCAATCGGATCACGTGACCGGTAGGATCGGAATAGATAATCTGCTCAGCTACATCTCTTTCCGTTTTATAAGTCTCGGAAACATGAATAGGTGCCACGAAATTCTTATTGTCAACTGAGCCGCTCATAGTTGTAAAGCCCTGAGTGAAAAGATTGGCAGCAAGGGTAGTAGAGCTGATGCCGTAAGCAGCCAGCTTTTCCTGTTCTATGTAAATACTGATTTGTTCTTTTTGCAATCCATAACTGCGAAGGTTAGATACAGCGTCAATACGGCGCAATCTGTTCTGCAATTCCTCCAGATATTTCTCCAGTTCACGGTAAGTCTTGTCCTCAGACTCTAATGTAATGAGGATTGCCGATGTATCACCAAAGTCATCATTAGCCATCAAAGCAAGAACTCCGGATGGCAACTGAGATTTGAATCCTTCCAATCCGTGTTTAAATTTAGACCAGAACTCATCTTTGTTCTTCACATCGTCATTCAACTCTACATTAACTATAACCATTCCGTCTTTAGATACGGAATAAGTTTTTTTCTTCTTTACCTCTTTATAAGTGAAGATGAATTTCTCCAAAGGCTTAGCCAATTGTTCTTCAACCTCAGCCGATGTGGCACCGGGATAAACACCGATAACCAATCCCTGACGGATAGTGAAAACAGGGAATTCCTGTTTGGGCATCACGGTAAGCGAATAAACCCCGAACATCACGAGCAACGACGCAATCAGAATCACGATCTGTCGGTGCCTCATGGCTAATTCTACTATATTTATTTTTCTTCTGCTCATTTTACTGTAATTTTCATTCCTTCACTCACTTTCTGATTTCCTTCAATGATAACCTGATCGCCGGACGATAATCCGCTGGTAACCACAACTCCCTGGTTGGTAAGTGCACCGGTTCCCACGATTTTTCTTGTGGCTTTGCCATTCTTTGCCAGCCAAACAAACCGTTCGCCTGAATCAAGAATCTGAATGGCACTGTTCGGAACAAGAATACCACCTTTCTGCTGGTCGGACGATGAAATATATACCTCGCATACCATTCCTGGCATCAACTCTCGGTGAGGATTATTGAGTTTCACTTTAACTTCGTAGGTATGTGAAAGAGGATTGGCTATTACTCCTTTTTCGTCAATCTTGCCTTCAAATGATTTATGGTCCAGTGCAGCAACATCAACCTGAGCTGTTGCTCCCTTCTTAACACGTGCAATTTCGTTTTCCGGAACAGAGACCTTTACGTTTACCTTATCTATGGTAACCAGTTTAATGGATTCAAATCCCGGAACAACGTTCATTCCCGGATCAATGGACTTCTTTGCAATTACACCGCTAAAGGGAGCGTACAGATTGCAATCGCTCAGATTCTTTTTTGCAATACTTTCTGCTGCCTCTGCCTGTTGCAATTGAGTTTGAATCTCTACGTACTTAATTTCCGGCAAACTACCACTTTCATGCAGCTGAGTCAAACGCTTGTATGCATCCTGAGCTTGTTTTAATGAAGAATGAGCCGCATTATAGGTATTCATTAATGTGGCTTTATTAAGAACAGCAAGCAATTGTCCTTTTGATACACTTTGTCCTTCAGTCACCAATACCTTTTCTACTGTACCCATTACTGAAAAGCTAAGAGACGAACCAGTGTTTTCCTCAACTGTTCCCACATAGTAATGTTCTCCTGTAGCAGTGGTCGTGGATACTGTTTCCACCTTTACCGGAATAGCTTCGTCAGCCGTAGCTTCTTCCTTTTTACCCTTACAACTAACAACCAAAAATAGCAACGCCAATGCGTATACTTGTTCTCTTTTTTTCATACCATATAATTTATTATACTATTGATTCTAAATCCGTTGCAAAGTTGAGGAGATAAGTTAATGCTTGAAAGTTCTGTATTCCCCCTTAATTGTTCTGTATGTCGCATTACGTGCCTTAATATCATATTTTTATTTTATATTTGTGCCAAAATGAGACATATGGAACAATTTTCAAAAAAAGGAATACTACGACTTGATCTTACAACTTTAGATAAAGTTCCCGAAGCGGATTATATAGAAAATGATTTTGCGATATTCAATAATATTGATAATGTACCTATTTTCGATTATCCAACAAGGTTAGATCTTGCCGTATTGGCTATTGTCACTAATGGTCATTCAAAGATTGGTATAAATCTGAAAGATTATTATCTGAAAAAAAACGATTTGGTTATTATATTGCCTGATCAGATAATTCAGATATATGATAAGACAGATGACTTCTCCGGGATATTTTTTGTTCTTTCACGCTCATTTACAGATGAAATTACCGTGAATCTGGATAGAATTTTACCAATATTTTTCTATATAAAAGATAATTCATCCATTACATTAAACGATGAAGAAGTTGCTTCTGTAATAAAGTATCACTCTTTTTTATGGGAAAAAGTGCGAAATACAAATAATACATATCGAAAGGATATAGCTAAAAACATAATTCGTGCCTTAGTTTTCGAGATGTATAGTGTTTTTGAAACTCATATACCGGAAAAAAGATATAAATCCAGAAAAGAAGAACTTTTTGAATCGTTTCTACTGTCTGTCAGTATAAACTTTATTAAGGAAAGAAGCGTGTCTTATTATGCTGACCAGCTATTCCTTACTCCCAAACATCTTTCGAGGGTGATAAAGGAGGTTAGCGGACGTTCCGCCGGAGAATGGATTGACGAACAGGTTGTTTTGGAAGCTAAAGCCAGATTAAAAACCTTGTCTCTTACTGTACAGGAAATATCAGATCAGCTTGGATTCCCTAACCAGTCATTCTTTGGTAAATATTTTAAGCGCCACGTAGGTATGTCGCCAAGTGATTATCGTAAGAAGTAATATAAATTGTTATTTGTATAGGATAAACAAAATACAATGCAATTTTATGGATGTCTTTGCGTCAATGCAGCTCTTTGTATTTTGGTTTCAGATCTCATGAGCAATATCTCTACTTTATTGGGAGTCAATAGAGTAGGTGTGAAATAAAATTTCAAGCCAATCTTTTATGCAACAGAATTGTTATTTTAAGGATTTTTTTGTTTAAAATATACACTTGGCAGGATGCTTCATGCATGCAATTTTCCTATCTTTGCGGCCAAATTGATACTCTTAACAAAAAAATATATGAATAGAATTATTTTAAATGAAACTTCTTACTTCGGAGCCGGTTGCCGAAGTGTAATTGCTGTTGAGGCTGCACGTCGTGGTTTTAAAAAAGCTTTTTTTGTAACTGACAAAGATCTTATCAAGTTTGGTGTTGCCGCCGAAATTACAAAAGTACTAGAAAACGCTAATATTCCTTATCAACTTTACAGTGATGTAAAAGCAAACCCAACTATTGCTAATGTGCAAAATGGTGTTGCTGCTTTCAAAGAATCGGGTGCCGATTTTATTATCGCTCTTGGTGGTGGCTCTTCTATTGATACAGCTAAGGGTATTGGTATTGTAGTTAATAATCCGGAATTTGCTGACATTAAGTCTTTGGAAGGTGTTGCTGATACAAAGAATAAAGCTGTTCCTACTTTTGCATTACCTACTACTGCAGGAACTGCTGCTGAGGTAACCATCAATTATGTGATTATTGATGAGGATGCAAAAAAGAAAATGGTGTGTGTAGATCCTAATGATATTCCTGCAGTTGCTATCGTTGACCCGGAACTGATGTATTCTATGCCTAAAGGTTTGACTGCTGCAACAGGTATGGACGCTTTAACTCACGCAATTGAAAGTTATATTACTCCAGGTGCATGGGCAATGAGCGATATGTTCGAAATCAAAGCAATAGAAATGATTGCTCAGAACCTGAAGGCAGCTGTTGATAATGGTAAAGATACTGTTGCTCGCGAAGCTATGTCTCAGGCACAATACATTGCAGGTATGGGATTCTCAAATGTAGGTTTGGGTATTGTTCACTCAATGGCTCACCCTCTAGGTGCTTTCTATGATACTCCTCACGGTGTTGCTAATGCATTGTTATTGCCTTACGTAATGGAATACAACGCAGAATCTCCTGCTGCCCCAAAATACAAAGATATTGCTAAGGCAATGGGTGTAAATGTAGAAGGCATGACTTGTGAAGAAGGCGTGAAGGCTGCTGTTGAAGCTGTTAAAGCTTTATCTATCAGCATCAATATTCCTCAGAAACTTAATGAAATTGGAGTGAAGGAAGAAGATATTCCTGCTCTTGCTGTTGCTGCATTCAATGATGTTTGTACAGGAGGAAATCCACGTACAACTTCAATAGAAGATATCGAAAAGATCTATCGTAAGGCTTTCTAATTGCTATAGATTCTTTCTAACAATATAACATTTTTATTATTCAGCCTTTAAATGGTATTTATATACTGTTTAAGGGCTGTTTTTTGTACCTGTCTTTTTATTAAATAATTAATTTAGTTTTGCTGCATAATTCTATCTTTTATAATAAATGCGCTTTTATTACCTTTTGTTTTTAAATTATATTATTAATAATATCCTTAATTATATTATATTTGTACTGTTAATTAATAATAGTAAAGAGAAACAAATGAATTTAATAAAAACAGTTACTGGAGTTATGGCTTGTGGATTTCTGTTCAATTCAGCATTGAATGCACAGGAAATAATGTTGCAACCTCGTCCGCAAGACATGAAGGTGATAGGTAAGTCTTTAACTCTGCCTGATCATGTGCAATTAATAGGAGCAGACAAAGCAGATACCGATGCAGTTAATATTCTGAAGGATTTATTTGCAGGGAGAATGGACAAAAAGGGTTTTAAGGTTATTATCGGTGAAAAAGGTGATAAGGCAGTGAAGAAATATGCACGCTTGGTTCCTCAAAAACCGGAAGCGTATTACTTGAGCATTGATGATAAGAAACTTGTTTTGGTTGGCTCGGATGAACGCGGTACTTTCTATGGCATGCAGACAGTATCTCAGCTTCTCAAGGAAGGAAATCTTCCCCAGATTAATATCACAGACTATCCGGATGTTCGTTACCGCGGAGTTGTTGAAGGGTTTTATGGCAAACCCTGGAGCTATGAAGACCGTGTAAGTCAGCTGAAGTTTTACGGAACTAATAAATTAAATACATATATCTACGGCCCCAAGAATGATCCTTTTCATAGCTCGCCGAACTGGAGAAAGCCTTATCCACAGGAAGAGGCTGCACGGATGGCAGAACTTGTAAAGTTGGCAAAGAGTAACAAAGTGGACTTTGTATGGGCCATACATCCGGGACAGGATATTCGTTGGAATGATGAAGACCGTGAATTGCTTTTACAGAAGTTTGGTCAGATGTATGATTTGGGCATACGTTCTTTTGCAGTGTTTTTTGATGATATTTCCGGTGAAGGAACAGACCCGCTGAAGCAGGCTGAATTGCTGAATTATATAGATAATCAGTTCGTTAAAGTTAAGAAGGACGTAACTCCATTGGTGATGTGTCCTACTGAATATAATAAGAGTTGGGCAAATCTGGAGAAAGGTTATCTTAGAACTTTAGGCGAGAAGCTGAATCCTTCTATTCAGATAATGTGGACCGGCGATCGTGTGGTGGCCGATATTCATCGTGATGGTATGGACTGGATCAACTCTCAGATTAAAAGACCGGCATATATATGGTGGAATTTCCCGGTAACGGATTATGTAAGAGATCATTTGCTGATGGGACCGGTTTATGGTAACGATACAGATATTGCTCAAACAATGTCGGGCTTTGTTGCAAACCCAATGGAGCATGCCGAAGCCTCCAAAGTTGCTATTTATGGTGTGGCAGATTATACCTGGAACATGAAGAAATACGATTCTAACACTGCATGGCAAGGTTCGCTTAAGGCAATTATGCCAACCAATTACGAAGCTTTGCGTGTTTTTGCTTCGCACAATTCAGATCTTGGAGCTAACGGTCATAAATACCGTCGGGAGGAATCTGTTATAATCAAACCCGTAACTGAAAGATTCCTGAGTGCTTTTCAATCTGAAGGCACATATCCAAAAGTTGATTTCACTATGCTGGAACGTGAATTTAAAAGCATTGTTGTTGCATCCGATATTCTTTTGAGAAGTAAGGACAATGATCTCCTGATTAAAGATATTAATCCCTGGATAAAACAATTCGGATTGCTGGGACAAACCGGAGCAGCTGTAATGGATATGCTTCGCGATTTGGAAGCATCTGATAAAGAGAGCTTCAAACTTGATTATTCTCGCGTAAAAGAACTCAAAGAACAGATGTTTGAGCTTGATGCCACCAATAATATTAATCCATGGCAACCGGGGGTGAAGGTTGGATCATTGGTACTGACACCGTTTGTGAATAATCTATATGCTCAGGCAACTGAACGTTATAACAAACAATTTGGCGAGAATCTTGCAGTAGTCTATGATTATTGCCCTCATACTTTGCTAAGCAATATTTCTCAGGTGAAATCTTTGCCTTTGCAATTGAAGGAAAAAACAGTGAGTCTATCTCCTTCAAATGAAGTAATCAAAGCAGATAAAGATGCATTTATAACGATTCAACTATTGAAGGCAACGAAGCTTCGTTCGATAGAATTTAATGCAGGAAAAGTTGATCTCTTGCAATGGGGAGAGCTTCAATTTACTACTGATGGTGAAAACTGGCAAGCTCTTGCTTGTGAACAGGATGGCGAACTGCTCAAGGCAACTATGGGCAAAGAGTCAGTAAAAGCTGTCCGTTTCCTTAATAAGAGTGGCGTGCCTCAGGAATTCTATTTGAGAAAATTTGCATTAGGACTATAACTGAAAGATACAGTATAATTGAATAGACAATAGAAAGATTGTACCTATATTATATATGTAAAGGCTGTCTGGTAAAACACCGGGCAGCTTTTTTTATTTCTTCCGTTAAGTTTTCTAATTATGATGTACATCAAACATATACTTTGATATACATCTAACACATGCTTTGATGTATATCAAAATATGCATTCAATGTACATCTAAAGAGAAATGTTACTTTGAATAAATGTTAATTAGCGGCCAGATATGTAATTTATCTCTTTTAGATTCTGCCATTATGCTTGCATTACTTCTTGATTCCCTCAATTTTGATTATTCAGATTTCGTTTTTTCTATTAAATTTATAATATGAGGACCGTTATTATATATATTTGTAATATATAATCGATATATATTCATTTTTTCATTATTTGTCATTCCCATTCGTTCTTTATTGTTAATTTTGCATTCTAAACGAATATATATGAAGACAGATATTGAAATAGCAAGAAGCGTTGAGCTAGACAAAATAAAGAAAGTAGCATGTAATGTGGGCATTCCTGTTGAAGAGGTCGAGAATTATGGCCGTTACATTGCGAAAGTTCCTGTACATTTAATAAACGAAGATAAGGTAAAGAACAGTAATCTGATTCTTGTAACCGCTATTACTCCTACAAAAGCCGGTATTGGTAAAACTACAGTTTCAATAGGTCTTGCATTGGGATTAAATAAAATAGGCAAAAAAGCAATCGTGGCATTGCGCGAACCATCTCTTGGCCCATGTTTCGGTATGAAAGGTGGAGCAGCCGGTGGAGGATATGCGCAGGTGCTTCCAATGGAGAATATAAATCTACATTTTACGGGAGACTTTCATGCTATCACTTCGGCGCATAACATGATTACCGCTTTACTCGATAATTATCTTTATCAGAATCAGGCTTCGGGATTTGGACTAAAAGAAATTCTTTGGAAGCGAGTTCTTGATGTAAACGATCGTACTCTTCGGGATATAGTTACAGGTATTGGAGGAAAGGCAAACGGCATAACCCGTGAAGCCGGTTTTGATATTACTCCTGCTTCTGAGATTATGGCTATCCTTTGTTTGGCAAGAGATTTGAAAGATCTTCGTCGCCGTATTGAGAATATCCTCCTTGGATATACTTACGACGATAAACCTTTTACAGTGAAAGATCTTGGCGTAGCAGGTGCTATTACCGTACTTTTAAAAGATACAATTCATCCCAATCTGGTTCAGACTACAGAAAATACAGCAGCCTTTGTACATGGCGGTCCTTTTGCTAATATTGCTCATGGTTGTAACTCTATTGTTGCTACAAAAATGGCTATGTCTTTTGGCGATTATGTAATTACCGAAGCCGGCTTCGGTGCCGATCTTGGTGCTGAGAAGTTCTTCAATATCAAGTGTCGTAAATCCGGATTGCAACCTAAACTGACAGTAATTGTTGCCACTGCTCAGGGGTTGAAAATGCATGGTGGAGTGAGCCTCGATAAAATTAAAGAGCCTAATCTGAATGGACTGTGTGAGGGATTAAAGAATCTGGATAAGCATATCAATAACATCCGTTCTTTTCATCAGAATGTAGTGGTTGCTTTTAATAAGTATAGCACTGATTCGGAAGAAGAAATAGCAATGGTACGTGAGTATTGTGAATGGGCAGGTGTGGGTTTTGCCGTAAACAACGCGTTTACCGACGGCGGTGAAGGTGCTGTTGAACTTGCAGAACTTGTGGCTCGTACTATTCAGGAAAAACCTTCTGCACCACTTACCTTTACTTATAAGGATGAAGATTCAGTACCCGAAAAGATTGAGAAAGTTGCTAAGAATATTTATGGTGCAAAAATGGTAACTTTCAGCAGTCAGGCAAATAAGATGCTGAAGCTTATAAAAGACATGGGCATTTCAGATTACCCTATCTGTATTGCAAAAACTCAGTACTCCTTCTCTGCAGATGATAAAGCTTATGGAGTAGCTACCGATTTTGAATTGCATATCCGTGATATTGTTATAAATAATGGTGCAGAGATGATTGTTGCTATTGCCGGAGACATAATGCGTATGCCGGGCTTACCAAAAGATCCTCAGGCAACACGAATAGATATTGTAAATGGCTTTATTGATGGATTGAGCTAATCAACATCAATTTTTAAATATAAAACAGCATAATGGGTGCAAATATTGAAGATCGGTCTTCATATATTTACACCCATTAATTATTTAATACATGAAAATGAAAGGCAAGTTTATATGGATTCTTTCATTTTTAATTTCTTTAGGTGCTTTGGCTCAAAATAAGCCAGATACTTTTAAGGATTTTAAAAAGAAAGATGTTTCAAAATTCTGTAAGTCTCTTACTCCAATGGGAAGAATCCTTGAAACAGAAGATTACTACGTGTGGTGTGTAGCTCCAATTTATGGACCAGATGGAAGGGTGCATGTGTTTTATTCCCGCTGGCCGGCTAAATATGGAATGGGAGGGTGGATTCATAAATCGGAAATAGCTCATGCCGTGGCCGATCGTCCTGAAGGACCGTATACTTATGTTGAAACAGTACTTGCGCCTCGTCCCGGATATTGGGATGCCACTACTTGTCATAATCCACATATAGAATACGTTGACGGCAAATATTGCCTTTTTTATATGGGTAATAGTAATGGAAAGACTAATACTAAGCGCATTGGATTAGCTACGGCTCCAACACTAAACGGCCCCTGGACCAGGAGTGATAAACCCCTGTTGGAAGCTGGCTCTGAAGGATCATGGGATGATCATTGCACAACAAATCCTGCATTTATCAAACATCCAAATGGAGAGTATTGGCTTTATTACAAATCCTGGAATAATGTAGATTATACTCAGGAGAAGAATGGTGTTAAAGGAAATCGTAAATATGGTCTGGCAATAGCAAAGAAGCTCGAAGGCCCTTATGTTCGCTACGAAGGTAATCCATTGATTGACTTTTCTGTATACGGAAAAAATCAACAAGTGGAGGATGCTTTTATATGGTACCAGAAAGGAAAGTTTAAAATGCTAATGCGAGATATGGGATTCTATAATCAGACTGTCGGTCTTTATCTTGAATCGAAAGACGGAATTCATTGGGGAAAGCCTCAGATTGGATGGTACGGAGCGGATGCATATTTGCAAGAACCTCCTGCACCCAAACATCTTACCCGCTACGGAAGGTTTGAAAGACCACAGATATTATTCAAAAACGGTAAACCAGCCTATATGTTTAATGCAATGCAGGGAGGGAAGTATATGACTGCTTCTGGCTTTGTGTTTAAGATTAAGTAGAATCTTTATATTGCTTCTTAGTACTATATTTCCATTAAAGAATGTTTCGAGAAGATTCTGTTTTATCAGTAACATCTATTGTTTAATCCCGAATAGGGAATTGCAGATTGCTTGATTATTATAGTCGCTCTTGGAAAAGTCAGAAATCAAAAATAAAGAGTTGACTATTAATCAGAGGTATAATCATCTTTAAAAGACAACTATTTTATAATGATAAAGAAGAGGCCATCCAAAAAGCAAAATTAAGTCTCTTAGAATTGAATATTTGAAAACAGTTTCATAGCTCATGAAGAAAAGGAATAAAAAAAGGGTTGTTCGAAGTGAACAACCCATTTTTATATAATTAGAAGCGGATAATCATTAATAAGCAAATAATGGATATTTAGCCATTGTTTTGTTTACTCTTTCGCGAACTGAAGTAATAACTTCTTCATTTTCTACGTTAGAAAGAACTGTTTCAATCATTTCAGCAATTTCAATCATCAAGTCTTCCTTAGCACCACGAGTTGTGATAGCAGGAGTTCCTAAACGGATACCTGAAGTTTGGAAAGCAGAACGAGTATCGAATGGAACCATGTTCTTGTTAGCTGTGATATCTGCTGAAACCAAAGCTTTTTCAGCAACTTTACCAGTCAAATCCGGATATTTTTCGCGTAAATCAACCAACATAGAGTGGTTATCTGTTCCGCCAGAGATGATAGTGAAACCTCTGTCAATTAAAGCCTGTGCTAAAACAGCAGCATTCTTCTTTACTTGTTTTTGGTATTCTTTGTATTCTGGTTGCAAACATTCTCCAAAAGCAACAGCTTTAGCAGCGATTACGTGTTCTAGCGGACCACCCTGGATTCCCGGGAATACAGCAGAATCAAGTAATTGAGACATCATTTTGATTTCTCCCTTTGGAGTTTTCTTTCCCCATGGATTAGGGAAGTCTTCGCCCATTAAAATAACACCACCACGAGGACCGCGAAGAGTTTTGTGTGTAGTAGAAGTTACTATGTGAGCCCATTTTAATGGATTCTCTAACAAACCAGCAGCGATAAGACCAGCAGGGTGAGCCATGTCGATCATTAAGATAGCTCCGATTTTATCAGCAATCTGACGCATACGTTTGTAATCCCATTCACGAGAATATGCAGAACCACCACCAATAATCATCTTAGGTTTTTCACGAAGTGCTACTTCTTCCATCTGATCATAGTCTACGCGACCAGTTTCTTTATTTACATTATATTCGCAAGGAGTATAAATTATACCAGAAGTATTAACTAAAGAACCGTGAGAAAGGTGACCGCCGTGTGCCAGATTTAATCCCATAAACTTATCTCCAGGGTTCAATACAGCAAGGAATACGGCAGCATTAGCCTGAGCTCCTGAGTGTGGTTGAACATTTGCCCATTCAGCCCCAAAGATTTCTTTTAATCTGTCAATAGCCACTTGTTCGCTTTGGTCAACAACTTCACAACCGCCATAATAACGTTTGCCAGGATAGCCTTCTGCGTACTTATTTGTTAGGCAAGATCCCATTGCTTGCATAACCTGGTCACTAACAAAATTTTCTGATGCAATCAGCTCGATACCTTTGAGCTGTCTTTGATGCTCTTTTTCGATAATATCGAAAATTAAATCGTCTCTTTTCATTCTAAGTATGATGATAATAAGTGTTTTTACTCGAGATCCTTTATTAAGCGCACAAAATTAGCCAAAAAAAAGAGAAATTAAAAGTTTATAGCGATAAAAAAAAGAAGATTAAAAGATTACTCCTAGCGAAAAACTGAGTAAATTACTTCTTCTTTTGAAAATTATATTGGCTACTTCTTCCGTTCCATCAGAGTTTGATTCTATGTAAGTAACAGATTTAGAGATGTTTCTTAATCCGACTTCATATCTGAAATCAAAGAATATATTTGAAATATTCACTCCAACTCCGGCAACTGCATTCATGTTCACAGGATAAAGCTTCTCTTTAATCCCTTCCTGATCAAAATTGGTAAACTCCAGTTTACTTTTACTGTTCAATATATATTTGAATTTTGGTCCAAAAAAGAATGCCATGCCGTAAGGTCCCTCTTTTATGAAATTGTATCCGTAAAGCAGTGGCATTTCAATAGTGTGGATGGTAGAATTAACACTGGCGTAATCTGGTTCAATATCTGGATGTTGAGAACCTCTTTTATCAAAGGAAATCTCGGATTTACTCACATGATAAGAAAGTTCGGGTTCTATGAAATGCTTTTTCATGTTAATTCTAAGAAATATGGCTCCAAAATGCCCTACCTTATAATTATTCTGGACTTCGTTGATTGTTATGTCTTTTATTTTAAACTCATCAATATAGTACATTGATGCATTAAAGCCTCCTTTTATACCAAAGTTGACTTTATTTTCATGTGTACTTTTTACGTCTTCCTGTGCAAAGCAAGAAAAACTCCATCCTAAAACAAATAAAAATAAGGCTATTTTCTTCATGCTTATTTCTTTTTCTCAACGGACCAACCGAATTTACCTAAATTTTCTCCCAGATCAAAATAATTGCCGTGTACATAAACCAAAGGATTGCTTTTTGAAAACTCAAATTTACCAGTTTTATCATTCAAGTATTTCTCATCGGCCTTTACATTTACAACTTCGGATATAAACATATCATGTGATCCCAGAGATATAATTTCCTTAACCCTGCATTCAATGCAAAGAGGAGATTCTTCAATGATTGGAGCGCTAACCACGGAAGCTTTTCCTGGAGTAAGTTTCATTTCGGAAAACTTATTGAAATTCTTTCCTGAGCGTACTCCACACCAGTCGGTTGCAAAAGCCATGTCCTTTGTAGTAAGATTGATTACAAATTCCATGTTCTTCTTTAGTATGGGATAGGAGTGGCGTTCTGGACGAACAGAAATATAGCACATAGGTGGATTAGTACAAATAGTACCAACCCATGCTACTGTAATAATGTTATATTCGCTTTCCTCGCTGCCACAGCTAACCAATACTGCTGGTAACGGATAAATCATTGTTCCCGGTTTCCAGTCCTGCTTCATTATAATGTTCTACGTTGCAATAATACAATATCTTCTTTCTTCAGCTCTTTTTCGCAATAATGGCATTTGAAAACTCCATTTTCTTTATTTACCATTTTAAAAAGAGTTGGCATAGGTTCATTGTTGGTTATGCACTTTGGATTTGCACACTTTACAATACCTTTCAGCTCATCGGGCATATTAACTTCCTTCTTCTCAACTACTTCATAATTGCGGATTATGTTCAGTTTAACATGAGGTGCTACCACTGATATGCGGTTAACCTCTTCATCATCAAAGAACTTATCTGCTATTTTTATAATCCCTTTCTTTCCTAGCTTGTTACTATTCAGATTATAACCAATGGTGATCTTGCTGTCCATCTGTTCTAGTCCTAATAATGAAACAACAGTAAATAGTTTATTTGTTGGTATATGATCTATTACAGTGCCGTTCTTCAGAGCTGCTACCTGTAGTGCTTGTCTTATTTCGCTCATTGAATTAAATGATTGATTAATAATAAAAAATTAATAAATGATGATACAGACTCTATTCTTTAATATCATCCAAAGTAATGCCAAGAACATCGCAAATGATAGCCTGACGGGCAAATAATCCGTTGCGAGCTTGTTGGAAATAATATGCTTTTTCATTGTCATCCACATCATAAGCAATTTCGTTTACTCTAGGAAGTGGGTGAAGAATACGAAGATTAGGACGTGTCTTTTCAAGCATTTTATTTCTTAAAATATAAACGTTCTTCACACGTTCATACTCCATTAAGTCTGTAAAGCGCTCACGCTGAACACGAGTCATATATAAAATGTCGGCATCTGCAATAATATCTTCAGTAAAATCTGTATGCTCTACATATTTAATGTTGTTCTCATTGCAATAAATCTTATATTCTTCAGGCATTTTCAATTCATCAGGAGCAATGAAATGGAAAGTAGGATTAAAATGGCGCATAGCCATTAACAATGAGTGAACGGTGCGTCCGTATTTTAAGTCACCTACCAAAAATATATTCAGGTTTTCTAATGTTCCTTGAGTCTTTTGGATGGAGTAAAGATCCAGCATAGTTTGGGAAGGATGCTGATTAGCTCCGTCACCTGCATTTATAATAGGTATAGGAGCAACTTCGCTTGCATATCTGGCAGCTCCTTCCAGATGATGACGCATTATTATCAGGTCGGCATAGTTGCTAACCATCATTATTGTGTCTTTTAGTGTTTCGCCTTTCGAAGAACTTGTAGTTGAAGCATCCGAAAATCCAATAACACGTCCTCCAAGTCTGTTTACAGCAGTTTCAAAACTCAATCTGGTACGTGTAGATGGCTCAAAAAAAAGGGTTGCTACAACTTTTCCATCCAGTATTTTTCGGTTTGGATTGTTCTCGAACTGCTTTGCCATCTCTAGAAGGTAGAGGATTTTCTCTTTTGAATGCTCGGCAATAGTCACTAAACTTCTATTTTCCATATTCTTATCTATTTATCATTGAATGTACAATACGGAGCGTAAAGGTAGAGAAAAAAATGATTATTGGAAAGTTCTTTTAATTAAAAGATTTATTATAATTTTGCGCTGAAACTTATATATTGAAAAAATGAATCAAGGTGAAGTAAAAAGTACTCCGAGATCTATAAAAAGGCTTGTCCGATGGCTGTGGATAGCGTTCGGAACATTTGTGGTATTATGTTCTGTTCTCTTTTGTTTTATTGCTTGGGGATGGATTGGTTACATGCCCGAAGTTGATGAATTAGAAAATCCTAATTATAAATTTGCTTCAGAAATCCTTTCGAGTGATGGGAAAACTCTTGGAACATGGTCTTTGAGTAAGGAAAATAGAGTCTATGTAGGCTATAAAGATATGTCTCACTCGCTGATAGATGCTTTAATTGCTACCGAAGATGTTCGTTTTGAAGAACATTCCGGTATTGATATTCGAGCATTGGGGCGTGCTGTAGTAAAACGTGGAATCTTTTTGCAGAAAAATGCTGGTGGAGGTAGTACGATTACTCAGCAACTTTCCAAACAACTTTACTCTCCGGGTGCCGGAAACTTTATGGAACGTTTGTTTCAAAAGCCTATTGAGTGGGTTATTGCAGTAAAGCTGGAGCGTTACTATACAAAAGAGGAACTCCTTACTATGTACTTTAATAAGTATGATTTTGGTAATAACGCTGTAGGTATTAAAACGGCTGCGAATACTTATTTCTCAAAAGATCCTGCAGATCTGACAATTGAAGAAGCTGCTACCTTGGTAGGTATGTGTAAAAACTCATCTCTATTCAATCCTGTGCGCCGCAGAGAACTTGTAGAGCAACGTAGGAATGTGGTGCTTGATCAGATGAGAAAGGCTGATTATATTACAGAGGAAGAAAGAGATTCTTTAATGCAAATCCCTTTAAGGCTTAAATTTCATCGTGTAGACCATAAAGAAGGTCTGGCAACTTATTTCCGTGAATATCTTCGAATAATAATGACGGCAAAAGAACCTCACAGAGAAGATTATGCATCATGGCAAACTCAGAAGTTTTATGAAGACTCTTTAGCTTGGGAGAATAATCCTCTTTACGGATGGTGCTCTAAGAATAGAAAGAAAGATGGAACCAGCTATAATATTTATACGGATGGTTTAAAGATCTATACTACAATTGATTCTCATATGCAACAGTATGCTGAAGAAGCTGTAGAAGAACATGTTGGACATTATTTACAGCCACTTTTCTTTAAAGAAAAGAGAGGAAAAAGTACAGCTCCATACACAAATCAGCTGTCAAGAGAACAGGTAAAAGATATCTTGATGCGGTCTGTGCGACAGTCGGAACGATATAACACAATGAGAAATGCAGGATATTCAGAGAGTGATATTCTTAAAGCATTTAAAACTCCGGAACAGATGTCTGTGTTTACCTGGCATGGAGTGAAAGATACTGTGATGACTCCAATGGACTCGATCAAATATTATAAATTCTTCCTGAGAGCCGGATTTATGTCGATGGATCCAACTACAGGAGCGGTGAAAGCTTATGTTGGTGGACCGAATTATGCATTCTTCCAATATGACATGGCTGAAGTTGGTCGTCGTCAGGTTGGATCAACAATTAAACCATTCCTTTATGCACTTGCTATGGAAAATGGTTTCACTCCTTGCGATGTAACCCGTAATGTACCGCAAACTCTTATTACTGCTGCAGGAGAATCATGGACTCCACGTAATACTTCCAGCAAGAGATATGGAGAGATGGTTACTCTTAAATGGGGACTTGCAAATTCAAACAACTGGATTTCTGCTTATCTTATGAGTAGATTAAATGCTTCTTCTTTAGTACGTTTAATTCATCGTTTTGGGGTGAAGAATCGTAATATAGTAGCTAGCCCTTCTCTTTGTTTAGGGCCTTGTGAAATATCTGTTGGAGAAATGGTCAGCGCTTATACTGCTTTTGTAAATAACGGACTTCGCTGTGAGCCAATGCTAGTTACTAAAATAGAAGATAATGAAGGTAATGTGATAGCAACATTCCATCCGCAAATGGAGGAAGTAATTAGCGCATCCAGTGCATCTAAAATGCTGACTATGTTGCGTGCGGTTATTAATGAAGGTACAGGTGGTAGGGTGCGACGTTATACAAATGCCGATGTAGGAGGTAAAACAGGAACTACTCAACGTAACTCAGATGGATGGTTCGTAGGGTTTACTCCAAAGCTTGTCACCGGATGTTGGGTAGGAGGTGAAGATCGTGATATCCACTTCGATACAATGTTCTATGGACAAGGAGCTGCAATGGCACTTCCTATTTGGGGTATTTTCATGAAAAAGGTGTTTGCGGATAAGTCTTTAGGATATTCAGAATCGGATGTGTTCCCGTATTTAAACAATAATGTTTGCGGTAATGACTCTATTCCTGCAAACTCTCCGGGAGGTATTGATAGTATATTCTCTGAATAAGGATTAGTTCTAAATAATAGTTACAGATTTTTCTGTGACAAAAAAATAAATCGAGTAGGAAGAAGACAAAATAGTTTTCTTTCTACTCGATTACTTTTTTAGACATCTATCCGAGATTCTTTTTTCGTATTCAAATCTAAAAGGTCTGATTTTACTTTCTGAAATTTTCTTTTTTATAACCCAAAACTATTAAAAGAAAGTTGATTAAAGTTCGAACTCTTTCAATCCTTCAATAATAAATTCTTTCTTCATATCGTTTTCCTTCAGCACTATATCATCATAGGTCAGTAAATCAATATCCAGTTTTATTATCCCATCTAATTTATCAGCAGGCAAACGACCGGCTTGAGACTCAATTTTCTTAAAGATGATCTTTAGTTCTTCAATTGATAATGTAGTAGAGCATTTAGCTAGTTGGTTTGTAAAATGAGCCGGGTTCGACATTCCAATGGGAATAGTATCTTGTTCTTTCCCGAAATATATATCCTGGAAATGAATGGATAATTCTTTTTGTGCTAGTTTGATATTAACATCTCTATTGGTGTTAGAACCAATGGATATAAGGCATATATGTTGTTTCATAACTTTCATTTTGGAGACAAAATAACGGTAAAAAGAGTGTATTACCAAATAATTTTGTACTTTTGAAACTTTGAACAGATTTAAAGGATATATCATAATGAAATATATTGGAATAATACCGGCAAGATATGCTTCTACTCGTTTCCCCGGTAAACCTTTGGCCATGTTAGGCGGCAAAACAGTTATTCAAAGAGTATATGAACAAGTGCGCGACTGTCTGGATGAAGCTTATGTTGCAACTGATGATGAAAGAATAGAACAGGCTGTAAAAGCTTTTGGCGGTAAAGTTGTTATGACGTCTGATCAGCATAAAAGTGGGACAGACCGTTGTTATGAGGCTTTTACTAAAGTTGGTACAGGGTTCGATGTCGTTGTTAATATTCAGGGAGATGAACCATTTATACAACCCTCTCAATTGGAATCAATAAAAGCTTGTTTTGATGATGCTTCTACTCATATTGCCACATTGGTTAAACCATTCTCTTCCGATGATGAATTTCAGGTTTTGGAGAATGTGAATTCGCCTAAAGTTGTAGTAAACAAGAACTGGAATGCTTTATATTTCAGCCGTTCAATTATTCCATTTACAAGAAATCACGATAAGACTGATTGGCTGAAACATCATACTTATTATAAACACATTGGTTTATATGCTTATCGGGCAGATGTTCTAAAAGAAATCACCTCTTTGTCTCAATCATCACTTGAATTGGCTGAGTCTTTGGAACAACTTCGCTGGCTGGAAAATGGTTATACAATTAAAGTAGGTATTACAGATGTTGAAACCATTGGAATAGATACACCTGAGGATTTAATGAAAGCTGAATTATTTTTAAAGAAACAAAATGCTGAATAGAAAGATTCAACCAGAGATAAAAGCTATAGAACAGATATCTATTGCTGTTCCTCAGAGAAAAACAATGTCGAATGGTATACCTCTTAATGTTATTGAAGCAGGTAATCAGGATGTTGTAAGAGTAGATATACTTATTGGTGCAGGTAAATGGCATCAAACACAGTTGTTGCAGACACTTTTTACCAATAGAATGTTAAGAGAGGGCACTAAACGTTTTACCTCTGCTGAGATAGCAGAGAAGTTAGATTATTATGGAGCCTGGCTTGAGCTATCTACTTCTATGGAGTATTCTTACATAACATTGTACTCCCTGAATAAGTACTTTGCCAATACATTGGAAATTGTTGAGTCAATAGTAAAGGAACCGGTTTTTCCTGAGAAGGAACTGAGTACGGTTGTTGAAACCAACAAACACCAATTTCTTATTAATAGCACAAAGGTTGAATACCTGGCCCAGAAAAGCTTTGCAAGTTCGATCTTTGGTGAAGAGCACCCTTGCGGTCGCTTTGCTATTGAAGCAGATTATGATAAAGTTACTTCAGCGTGTCTCAAGGAATTCTATGATCAGTATTATCATTCAGGGAATTGTAGCATTTATATTTCAGGAAAGGTTACAGATGAAATATTAAATCTGTTAGAGAACAGCTTTGGTAAAGAGTCCTGGGGAAAGATTGAGAATAAAGTGCTCACATTGCCAGCAAATATTAAAACCACATCTTTAAAACGAGTTTTCACGGAACAGGATTCTGCGATGCAAAGCTCAATAAAAATGGGAAAGGTGATGATTCAAAGAACTCATCCGGATTATTATAAAATGAGAGTTCTGATCACAATCTTTGGAGGATATTTTGGCAGTAGACTTATGTCTAATATTCGTGAAGATAAAGGTTATACGTATGGTATCTCTTCGGGAATAGCTTCATATCCGGATGCTGGGGTTTTTGTTGTTTCCACTGAAGCAGCAAATGAGTATGCTGAAGATATTATTAAAGAGGTTTATAATGAAATGAAGACCTTGCAGACTGAATTAGTTCCCCAGTCTGAACTAGAAATGGTTAGGAATTATATGTTGGGGGAAATGTGTCGCAGTTATGAAGGTCCATTCTCTTTATCGGATGCCTGGATGTTTATTCAGACTTCACATTTATCCGATTCTTATTTTGGAGAATCGCTAAAAGCAGTTCAAAATGTTACAGCTGAAGAACTTAGAACTTTGGCTCAAAGATATTTTAATCAGGAAAATATGATAGAAGTTGTTGCTGGCAAAAAACTTTAAAATTATAACAAAACCTAATAAATAGCATCTCTTCGTTGTATAATTATTATATTTGTCTGATGTAATTAAATAAAACACCTATCTACTATGCGTAAATATATATATATATCTTTCTTTTTTTTCTCTGTAGCTACCACTTCTCAAGCACAGGGAGTTGGTGGTTTTTTCTCTAAAATAAAGGAAGCTATAGCTCCTTCATCTGAAATAAAGATTGGCAATTTCACTTTTAAGGATGGTTCCGTTTATACAGGTGAACTTCAAAAAGGAAAGCCTAATGGAAAAGGTAAAACAGTCTTCAAGAATGGAGATGTATATGAAGGTGAGTATGTAAACGGAAGACGTCAGGGATATGGTGTTTATTCTTTTGTTGATGGTGAAAAGTATGAAGGACAGTGGTTTCAGGACCAGCAGCACGGTAAAGGAACTTATTATTTTATGAATAATAACCGTTACGAAGGAATGTGGTATACTGATTATCAGCAAGGTAATGGAACAATGTACTACTATAATGGTGATGTATATACAGGAAACTGGGCTAACGATAAACGAGATGGTCAGGGAATTTATACCTGGAAAAACGGAGCTAAATACGAAGGCGACTGGAAAGCTGACAAGAAAAACGGTAAAGGTACTTTAGTCTGGGAAGATAAATCTAAATATGAAGGCGACTGGAAAGATAATGTACGTTGGGGAACCGGAACTTATTATTACCCTACTGGAGATAAATATTCGGGTGATTGGGTAAATGATATTCAGGATGGTCATGGAACCTATTTTTTTCATTCCGGTGAAAAATATGAAGGTGATTATTTAAAAGGAGAACGTACTGGGAAAGGAGTATTTACCCTTGCAAATGGTGATAAGTATGAAGGCGATTTTAAAGAAGGCATGCAACATGGACAAGGCTCTTTTACCTGGAGTAATGGAGCTGTATACACCGGACAGTGGCTCAATAATCAAAGAAATGGTCGTGGTACGTATGTCTGGGGAAATGGAGATAAATACGAAGGCGACTGGAAGAATAACATCTATGATGGGCAAGGAGTGCTAATATTGAAAGACGGTACTAAGTACAAAGGTGGATTTGTTAGAGGCATGCAAGAAGGATCGGGTGTACAGGAAGATAAAGATGGAAACCGTTACGAAGGCTTCTTTAGACAAGGAAAAAAAGATGGCCCTTTTGTTGAATTTGATAAGAACGGAGATGTAGTTAGACGAGGATCTTATAAATTTGGTGTGATAGATAACGTAGAAAAGAAGTAAATTCTAAAAGAATAAAATAAGAAATGCCGATGTGAGGATAATCAACACATCGGCATTTTATTTTATAGATATATCTTATTTATCAGATAATATATTGTGAACTGATAGATTGGTTGTTGTATACTCTACGGATTGTGTTAGCAAACATATCAGCGATTGATAACTGTCTTACTTTTACGCCTCCCTTAGTATATGGAATACTGTTTGTGAAAACCATTTCAGTAAGAGCTGAGCTTTGTACACGATCTGTAGCAGGACCAGACATTACACAGTGGCTGGCAATTGCACGAACAGAAAGAGCTCCGGCTTCTAACATAATATCGGCAGCTTTGGTAATAGTTCCGGCTGTATCTACAATGTCGTCAATCAGAATCACATTCTTACCTTTAACATCACCAATAATCTGCATAGATGCTACTTCGTTGGCTTTGATACGTGATTTGTTACACAATACCAGTGGCACACCTAAATATTTTGAGTAGGAGCTTGCTCTCTTAGAACCGCCAACATCTGGAGTTGCGATAACTAATTCGTCAAGATCTAAAGACTCAATGTAAGGTAAAAAGACTCCTGATGCATACAAGTGGTCTACTGGTACGTCAAAGAAACCTTGAATCTGATCTGCATGCAAATCCATTGTTATCAGACGGTCGATGCCGGCTACAGTTAGCATGTCGGCTACTAGTTTTGCTCCGATTGCAACACGTGGTTTATCTTTTCTATCTTGGCGGGCCCATCCAAAATAAGGAATTACAGCAACAATGCTTTTTGCTGATGCACGTTTAGCTGCATCAATCATTAGCAATAGTTCCATTAAGTTGTCTGAGTTTGGGAAGGTAGATTGTACTAGAAAGAGATGTGAACCTCTAATGGATTCTTCGTAAGAAACTGAAAATTCCCCATCTGCAAAGTGGGTAATATTCATTTTTCCGAGAGGGCAGCCGAGGCTTTCACAAATTTTCTCTGCTAGGTATCTGGAATTGGTGCCAGAAAATACCATAAAAGGTGCTTTTTCGCTCATTTTGTAATTGAATTACCTTTGTATTAATTTGCTTGCAAAGGTATGAATTATCGGCGCAAAATAAAAGACTTATTGTATAAAATGTGTTCTCTTCTGGATAAAATTCCGGATAATTCCTTAGCTTTGCCTTTAAATTTACTTTGGAATATGCTTAAAATCAGAAACTTATTGCTATTAATTATATTTTTCTTTAATACTGCAGATTGCCCGGCTCAGATTTATAAAATAGGTGATACGGCTTTGTTGTATAGCTTGATGGAGAAAGATGACTTTTTTAAACCTTACTTAAATGATGCCGATAAATATGAAATTCAGATTATTTATACGCAGATTGATCGTGATAGCCAGCAACGTCCTACTTTTACCCAATATAGTTATCAGTTGGACAGTAAACGATTCTTTAATCCGGCTAGTCTGGTAAAATGGCCTTTAATTTTATTAGGAATGGAGAAGGTCAATCATCTGAATCGGGATTATGGGACTACCATTTATAATAAAGTAGAATTTGCTGGAAATCCGGACAGTACAGCAAATATAAAGACCGATTATATGGCTCCCGATAAGACTCCCCGGTTGGCTAACTATATTAAGGAAATGATTCTGGTCAGTGATAACAATGCTTATAACCGTATGTATGACTTCTTAGGACAGGAATACATCAATAAGCGTTTGTTGGAAATGGGGTATGATTCTATTCGGGTTATGCTAAGGTTCGACAATAGTAATCGTGAGCAAAACAGAACAACTCCTTCGATTAATTTTTATAATGATAAAGATTCGCTTATCTATAAACAACCGGTTGCTACTAATCCGGTTCAGTTGTCGAACCCTTTAGGAGCAATTATTAAAGGTGGTAGAGACTATTCTTATTTTAATAACGTTCCTTTGCAGGATGTTAATGATATAATGCTTTATGTATTCTTCAGAGATGTTGCTCCAATTAATAAACGCTTTAATTTAACAGATAAGGATTACGAGTTATTGTATAAATACACGGCAATGTATCCACGCGAGAGCGAGTTTCCTTTATTTAAGAAAAACAAGCGTAAATATCCGGTTCACCTCAAGAAGTATCTTTATTATGGAAAGAATTCCGTTTTGCCTGATTTGCCGGGACTGAAAATTCACAATATGGTAGGGGAGTCTCACGGTACTTTATCTGATGTAGCCTATTTTGTGAATACAAAAACCGGAATAGAATTTATGCTTTCGGCTGTTATTAATACTTGTGATGGGAAAATTACCCCGGAAAACTATCATTATAAAGATATCGGACAGCCTTTTCTGAGAAAACTGGGCCGCATTATATATGAGTATGAAGAACAAAGACGTAAGCATTGACCTGTTTATGTAGGTATTATTGTTATAATTTTCATAAACAGACCTTATATTATGGTGTTTTAAGAAGTGACATACCTCTTATTTTTAATATTTAGCGTATTTTTGTAGCATGAATATAAAACAAGAACTAATAGAACAGGCTCTTAAGAGTTTAAAGATAGAGAATCTGAACCCGATGCAGGAAGCATCTATCAGAGCGAATAGCCAGGGGAAAGACGTTATTTTACTGTCTCCAACCGGATCTGGTAAAACATTGGCATATTTGCTTCCACTGCTACAAGAGTTAAAGCCTGAAAATAATACAATACAGAGCTTAGTGCTCGTACCTTCACGTGAACTCGCATTGCAGATTGAAACGGTTTTTAAATCAATGAATACCGGATTTAAAACCTGTTGTTGTTATGGTGGACACCCTATCTCGGATGAAAAGAAGAGCATCTTGGGTAATCATCCTGCTATTATTATAGGTACTCCAGGACGTATCAATGACCATTTGAATAAGGGCAATTTTAATCCTGATACTATTCATACATTGGTGATTGATGAGTTTGATAAGTCTCTGGAGTATGGTTTTCAGGATGAGATGGCCGAGATTATTGCTCAACTGCCAGGATTAAAAAAACGCATACTTCTTTCGGCTACAGATGCAGAAGAAATTCCTGATTTTACGGGACTGAATGAAACTATAAAACTAGATTTCCTTGTTCCTGAAGATGACTCTGTTCGCTTGAAGATGATGAAAGTGCTTTCTCCCGATAAAGATAAGCTGGAAACTCTGTTCCGCCTGCTTTGTACAATGGGAAGCAGTTCCACTATTGTTTTCTGCAATCATCGTGATGCGGTAGAAAGAGTCAGCGAATATCTTTATTCAAAAGGACTTTATAATGAATATTTCCACGGAGGAATGGAACAACCCGATCGTGAGCGTGCATTATATAAGTTCCGAAACGGCAGTTGCCATGTGTTTGTCTCTACAGACCTGGCTTCACGCGGATTGGATATTCCGGAAATTGAGAATATTATTCACTATCATATACCTATTAACGAGGATGCATTTATTCATCGTAATGGTAGAACTGCCCGCTGGGATGCAGAAGGAACTTCATATATAATTCTGAATGAAGATGAAACTCTTCCTGCTTATGTAACAGATGAACCCGAAGTCTTTGAATTACCGGCAAAAACTGCCCGTCCCGCTCAGCCACTTTGGGTTACCTTATATATAGGTAAAGGGAAAAAAGATAAAGTCAACAAAATTGATATCGTTGGTTTTCTTTATAAGAAAGGTAAGCTGACGAAAGAAGATGTAGGGCAGATAGACGTAAAAGAGCATTTTGCCTTTGTTGCTATCCGTCGGTCTAAGCTGAATCAGACTCTTAACCTTATTCAGGGAGAGAAAATAAAGGGCATGAAAACCAAGATTGAAGAAGCAGATTAATTTTTCCTGAATCCTTTATTTTCCCTTATGCAAAACAAGAGGGTGTCCAAAAAGTGATATGTACCCCAAAAGTTAGACAAAAAACTTTTTGGGTGCATATTAAAAGTCTTTGGCACCCTCAATTTATTTGTATTCCTAATGAAGACTGAAATCAATTATCCGATTCTACAAGGGGTTATTTAAACTTCTTAGGCACTTTCTTGTTTTGCATAGAAGAATGCAATCTTTTGTGCAACGCTGAATTAGTTATTCCTTTTAGCTATTTCCTTTTTCTAAAGTAACGGTGCAATCCCCAGTTTGCTACGGTTACAATAATGCTGAACATTATTACGGTTCCTAAGCTGGTAACAGAGAAACTATCCATAAACCAGTCCACCATAACAAGTATACCCCCGTTAATTATCAGCAAGAATAGTAATATGGTAAGTAGGGTAGGAATAATTGAAAGAAGTTCAAGAGCCGGCTTCACAATAATGTTGAATATACCCAAAAGTATTGCCAGTAAAATACCAGTCCAGATGCTTCCAACTTCTATACCGGGCAAAAGTATAAGTACCAAATAGGTTACTATTACTGATGAAATAAAGTTCATAGTCATTTTCATAGCTTGTCTCCTTTCTAATAAAAAAAACGAATATCTATAACCAATTGTTCAACAGAATATTGATATTGCATTTTATTGCATGATATATAACAAAATGTTGTTTAACATATATCGCAACGAATAAATAGAAAGCAAAAAGGGGTGTCAAAGCTTTATTTTTATATCAAATCGTTTGTTTCCCCGAAAAAAAACTGTAATTTCGCGGTGTCTTAAAATTATAGTTATTTTATTGTATAATTAAAACAAACTTCAAATGAAAAAGCATAATTTCAATGCCGGACCTTCTATTCTTCCTCAATCAACAATCGAAAATACAGCGAAAGCTATTTTAGATTTCAACGGTTCTGGACTTTCTTTGATGGAAATTAGTCACCGTGCAAAAGATTTTCAACCAGTGGTTGATGAAGCTGTAGCACTGTTCAAAGAACTATTAAATATACCCGAAGGTTATTCGGTCCTTTTCCTTGGTGGCGGTGCGAGCCTTGAATTCTGTATGATTCCATTTAACTACCTTGAAAAGAAAGCTGCTTATCTGAACACTGGTGTTTGGGCTAAGAAATCAATGAAAGAAGCTAAAGCTTTTGGTGAAGTTGTTGAGGTTGCATCTTCAGCAGATGCAAATTATACATTTGTTCCTAAAGATTATACTATTCCTGCTGATGCGGATTATTTCCACATTACAACAAATAACACAATCTATGGTACAGAAATCCGTACTGATATTGATTCTCCTGTTCCATTGATTGCTGATGCATCTTCTGATATTTTCTCTCGTCCAATGGACGTTTCTAAATATGTAATGATCTACGGTGGAGCTCAAAAAAATCTTGCTCCTGCAGGACTTACTTTTGTTATTGTAAAGAACGACTCACTTGGAAAAGTATCTCGTTACATTCCTACAATGCTTAACTACCAGACTCATATTGATAACGGTTCTATGTTCAATACTCCTCCTGTAGTGCCTATTTATGCAGCACTTCAAACTCTTCGTTGGATCAAGGAACAGGGTGGCGTAAAAGAAATGGAAAGAAGAGCTATTGAAAAAGCAGACTTGCTATATAATGAAATTGATCGTAACAAATTATTCGTTGGAACAGCTAATAAAGAAGACCGTTCATTAATGAATATCTGTTTCGTAATGAAAGACGAATATAAAGATCTTGAAGCTGACTTCATGAAGTTTGCTACAGAAAAAGGTATGGTAGGTATCAAAGGTCACCGTTCAGTAGGCGGTTTCCGTGCTTCTTGCTATAATGCATTGCCAAAAGAAAGCGTAGAAGCTTTGGTTGCATGCATGCAAGAATTTGAAAAACAACATTAATTAAGAAACTATTCACCACAGGTTGCGCCGGTTTCATAGATTCTATTATCTGTGAAATCTGCGCAATCTGTGGTGAAACTTTTAAATACATAACACTATGAAAGTATTAATCGCAACAGACAAACCGTTTGCTAAAGTTGCTGTAGACGGTATTCGTAAAGAGATTGAAGCTGCAGGCTATGAACTGGCCTTATTAGAAAAGTACACAGAAAAAAAACAATTACTAGATGCCGTTAAAGATGCTAACGCTATCATTATCCGTAGTGATATTATTGATGCTGAAGTTCTTGATGCTGCAAAAGATTTGAAGATTGTTGTTCGTGCAGGTGCAGGATATGACAATGTAGATCTTGATTCTGCAACAGCTCATGGCGTATGTGTAATGAATACTCCGGGACAGAATTCAAATGCCGTTGCTGAGCTTGCTCTTGGCCTTATGGTATTTGCTGTTCGTAACTTCTATAACGGAACTTCGGGTACCGAACTTATGGGAAAGAAACTTGGTATCCACGCTTATGGTAACGTAGGACGTAATGTTGCTCGTGTTGCCAGAGGATTTGGAATGGAAATCTATGCTTACGATGCTTTCTGCCCAAAAGAAGTTATCGAGAAAGATGGTGCTAAGGCTGTAGATTCTGCAGAAGAATTATATGCTACTTGTGATGTCGTATCTCTTCATATTCCTGCAACTGCAGAAACAAAGAATTCTATTAACTATGCTCTTCTTAATAAAATGCCTAAGGGTGCAATGCTTGTAAATACTGCCCGTAAGGAAGTTATTAATGAAGCAGAGCTTATCAAGTTAATGGAAGACCGTGCCGACTTTAAATATGTAACAGATATTATGCCTTCTGCTCATGCAGAACTTGCAGAAAAGTTTGCCGCACGTTATTTCTCAACTCCTAAGAAGATGGGTGCTCAGACTGCTGAAGCTAATATCAATGCAGGTATTGCTGCTGCAAACCAAATCGTTGGTTTCTTCAAGGATGGTTGCGAGAAATTCAGAGTAAACAAGTAACTTATTCTAATAGATACTACCATGCACAGTAGGATAGGCTTTTCTCTTGTTACTATTCTTACTGGCTCTATTTACATGTGCTGGTGTTTTATTAAGAAGAAAAACCCTTATAAGTTTTAATTTATGGCAATTATAAAACCTTTTAAAGGCATTCGTCCGCCACAAAATTTAGTTGAAGAGGTAGCATCTCGTCCTTATGACGTTTTAAACTCGGAAGAGGCACGTCAGGAAGCTGCCGGCAATGATAAATCATTGTATCACATCATAAAACCGGAGATAGATTTCCCGGTTGGAACAGACGAACACGACGAAAAAGTTTATGTTAAAGCAGCTGAGAACTTCCAGATGTTTCAGGACAAAGGATGGTTGCTTCAGGATAATAAAGAGCAATACTATGTTTACGCTCAGACTATGAACGGTAAAACTCAGTATGGTCTTGTTGTTTGTGCTTCTGTAGCCGATTATATGAATGGATCTATCAAGAAGCATGAGCTTACTCGCCGTGATAAAGAAGAAGATAGAATGAAGCATGTTCGTGTGAACAATGCGAATATCGAACCTGTATTCTTTGCTTATCCTGATAATGATGTGCTGGATGCTATCGTAAAGAAGTATACTTCAAACAAACCAGTCAATGAATTTATTGCTCCGGGAGATGGCTTTGGTCACCAGTTTTGGATAATAGATGAAGATGCTGATATAGCTACTATCACAAAACAATTCGAAGCAATGCCTGCTTTATACATAGCCGACGGTCACCACCGTTCTGCTGCAGCTGCATTGGTTGGTGCTGAGAAAGCTAAACAAAATCCAAATCACAAAGGTGATGAGGAATATAACTTCTTTATGGCTGTTTGCTTCCCTGCAAACCAACTGACTATTATCGATTACAACCGTGTGGTGAAAGATCTTAATGGTCTGTCTGCAGAGGCTTTCCTTGCTGCTTTGGAAAAGAACTTCATTGTGGAAGAAAAGGGAACTGAGATTTACAAGCCTAACGCTTTGCATAACTTCGCTGTTTATCTTGAAGGAAAATGGTATAGCCTTACAGCAAAACAAGGTACTTATAATGATAACGACCCTATTGGTGTGCTCGATGTTACTATCTCTTCTAATTTGATTCTTGACGAAGTTCTTGGTATTAAAGATCTTCGTTCCGACAAACGTATCGACTTTGTTGGAGGTATCCGTGGATTAGGAGAACTTAGCAAAAGAGTAGACAGTGGTGAGATGAAAGTTGCTCTTGCGCTTTATCCTGTTTCAATGAAACAACTTATGGATATTGCAGACAGTGGCAATATCATGCCTCCTAAAACAACATGGTTTGAACCTAAACTTCGTTCTGGATTAGTTATCCATAAACTGAGTTAAATTATACTTGCACCACAGATTATGTGGATCATAACGTCTCTTGCGTAGAGATAGAAATTTATGATACCAGATAATCTGTGGTGTTTTTTATTTCATTACTTTTGTGCATCATTTCTGATTTATGGCGATAGAAGATACATATAAAACAATAACAGAACTTTCGGAAGGCATTTATACGGAGAAGCGTAGTAAATTCATTGCTATCGCCATCCCCGTACGTAGTGTTGATGAAATAAAAGGTTATATAGAGCAATATCAGAAAAAATATTATGATGCCCGTCACGTCTGTTATGCCTATATGCTAGGTCATGAAAGGAAAGATTTCCGTGCAAACGACAATGGAGAGCCTTCGGGTACTGCGGGTAAACCTATTCTCGGGCAAATTAACTCCAACGAACTGACTGATATCCTTATTATTGTAGTTCGCTACTTCGGAGGAATAAAGCTAGGCACCAGCGGATTGATTGTTGCTTATAAAGCTGCCGCAGCAGAAGTCATTGCTAATGCCACAATTATTGAAAAAACTGTAGACGAAGATATAACCGTTTCTTTTGAATATCCGTTTATGAATGATATTATGCGGATTGTAAAAGAAGAGGAACCAGAGATTCTAAGTCAGACTTTCGATATGGATTGTGTTATGACATTACGCATAAGGAAGTCTGCCATGCCAAAGATGAGGGCTCGGCTGGAAAAGGTGGAAACTGCAAGAATTATCGAAGAAGAAGAAGATCAGGAAGAGGAAGAGATTTAAAATATAGATTTGAATCATTTTAATAAGAACCAGTATGGAAAGAATAGAACCAAACAAACTTACAGAAAACTTTTTCGAGAATATAAGTAACGAATGGATGCTTATTACTGCAGGTGATAAGGAGAAATTTAATACCATGACTGCCAGTTGGGGTGGGATAGGCTTTCTTTGGAACAAACCTGTTGCATTCATCTTTGTTCGTCCGGAGAGATACACATTTGAATTTCTTCAAAAAGGAGATTACTTCACCGTTTCTTTCTTAGGCATGGAGAATAAAGATATTCATAAAATCTGTGGTAAACATTCTGGCCGCGATATTGATAAAGTGAAAGAAACCGGATTAGTTCCTCATTTCACAGAAATGGGTAATGTATGTTTCGAACAATCACGAATCACTTTAGAATGCAAGAAGCTGTATACAGACCAAATCAAGAAAGAAGGATTTGCCGATCCTGAATATATTGATAGATGGTACAATACACATGGCAATTTCCACCAGATGTATGTTGCTGAGATTGTAAATGCCTGGGTCTAATTGCAAGTTTCAGAAAGAAACATGGACAATTTAGTATAAAAGCAGAACTGAATTCAAACAAAAAGTTGTTTATGAGTTCTGTTTTTGTCAAATATTAAATTGATATTGTGAAAAGGTTATGCAGTCGGCAACTCTCTGTATTTATTTAATATTCAGAAACTAATGGCACGTGGCTTAGGCTTTAAGTCACGCGCTTATAGCGCTGTCTCATCCTTTGAATCAATTTAGTTGATTTACTAAAAGCAGGTGCAACGACAGTGATTAAAAATTAAACAAATATTTAATCACAAACTGGCGAGGTCGGAGCTTGTTTATGTTTACTGACTGGCTTAATGAACCAATGTTTCGGCGTTGATATTCGTCATTATTAAATATATTCATGGCAGAAAATTGCAACTCGCTTTCTTTGAATAGATAGGATAATGACAGATCCGAGAAAAAACTGTTCTTAAGGCCTTTATCCGTACTGTGATAATATTCACTTAACCACTTAAACTGCCATTTATCTGACGGAATAACATTCAATGCAAACTTATGATGAAAACGGCGAACGGGAGTATATCCTTTTTTCTCTGGTTTCACAGTTTTCATTGTGGAATAAAGATAATCCGAAGACGCTTCCCAATTAATAAAATGACATGGCTGCATAAAAAGTGATGCAGATGAATTTATATTATCTGAACGGAACCTCGTAAGAATTTCACTCCATAATCTAGTGTCTTCCGATCCATTATAGCTAGTGTTTAATCGTAAGAGTGTTTTCCAGAAAGAGAAGGATTTACTGTAAGTGGCATTTACACCAAACCTTTCACTCTCCACGTTCTGTTTTACATTTACTGTTTGTTGCAAAATTCCATTAAAACGAGAAGAGGTAAGCATATTACGATGTTCTTGTGTGTAGTATCCAGATAAATCGAAGAAAAAGCCTTTAACGGGATTCTTGAAGTTGATCGATCCATTAATATTCATAGACTTATGAAGTGTAAGATCACTTCCATTGGCTGAAACATTCCGATAAGAGGTAAATACATAGCCTGGATAAATATTATAAATATCAGAATAGCTATGACGGTAATTAAAGCTTCCATTTATTTTCCAAAGTGCAGTAATTACATATTCTAAAAAGACATTAGGTTCAAACAATAAATGATTTTCATTTCCTCTGTACTTATTCACTGCATTATTATGCTGATATAGATTTGCAATTGTTGTGGCTACCTCTACTTTCCCCTTGAAGCTGTAATTCTGATAGCTAAGCGAAGGAGTTACATACAAATCAATTTCTGTAAAATGCGAACGGTTAAGAAAAGAGTCTCGGGAAGTTTCGGGAAAATCAGAACCGGAAGTGTTAAGCTCAGAGTGCAAAGATTGATCTTTCACTTTTAGCCCGGTTCTATATTCAATATACACACCAAATAGTTTGTGCTGAAAGGAAGTATACGTATGCGAAGCAAAAGAACGTAATCGCAGGTTTTGTTGCATAAAGTTATATTCATTTCCCCCATTAAGCCATTCGGAATATGGGCCGGGAGCCACGGTAAGGTGCTGAGGAATGTTGCTATACATATTCATACTGAAAAGGCGAAATACGTTTTTCCCAAAGTTTCGAATCAGTTGAAAATCGTTAGTCAACACTTGCCTGTCAAGGTCGGTAGACTGATTCATTGCTTTGCCATTGGTTTCCATCCATCCTTCATTGTCTCCAAAACGCACCTGCAATTTAAGTGCATTTTTCAGAAAAAGCTTCTTGTTATTAATATTATATGTTAGTTCTCCTTCTATTTCATCTTTGGTGTGAATGGCATGCACAACTTCGTCAATAATCAGTGTCTGATCGGGAAGATAATAAGTGTTCACCGAACTGCCATTCTGTTTCTCGCGATCGTGCAGATAACTAGCTTGAATACGTAAATCATTATTTTTTTTAATCCTCCAAAGGTTGTTGATACTAAACAGATGAGTATCATTAAAATAGTATCTTTGCTGGTTAAGATCAGGAGATCCCACTGAAATAGGAGAAAGAATTTCATGCTCCTGAGACATTACTTTCAATTGATTAATATTTTCTATTGTGAGCACCTTTAGTTCTTGCCCTACATCAACCCCAGTATTATTGTTTTTATACATACTCAGATTCTGAACACGTGCATTGAAGAGCATTCCCAGTAAGCGATTATCCCACAATACATCACCGCTTTGGTCTTCCACTCCGGCACCAGCATCTACAGTTCCTAGAATACGTGCTTTCGCTTTATCTTCAAGAACCAGATTAAGAGCTGCATTTTCACTGAAGCTATTTCCCCGAAGTGCTGCGATTGCCTGATGATTTTCCAATACCTGCACATCTTTCACTGCTTTGGCCGAAAGGTTATTGGTAGCCAAGTTATATTTGCCTTCCAGCAAATTCATTCCCTCAATATAAAACTTATTGATAGCTTTCCCCTGATATTTTATCTGTCCGTCATTTGCCACCTCTATTCCAGGTAGCTTTTTCAGTACATCTCCAATAGTTCTGTCTTGTGGCATACGAAATCCACTTACCGAATAAGTCAGAGTATCTCCCTCTTGTTTTAATCGTTTGGAAACAAACTTAACCTCTTTTATTATTATGTCTTTAGGTTGTAATCTCACTTCTCCTCCCTCATTGTAATTCTGCACTGGCACCCACTTAGGAGCATACCCCATATAGGTAAAACACAGATATTTTCCTTTTTTGCCCAATGGAGCTGTAACGGAGAAGTGTCCGTTATGGTCGGTCATTGCAAAAGACACAGTCAAGCTATCCGCCTGTAGCAAACTAACGGATACCATATCTAAGGGGGTATTTGTAACTTCATTAGTTACTTTCCCTTTAAATGTTTGTGCTGACAAAAAAAGGATATTATAACACTGAAAAAATATAAATAACAATTTTTTCATTCTATCTTTTTGATCGGTTCTGCTTCCATATCTATATACTTTGTAATATTTGGCTTTGCCGGCCTGCCATCTGGCCCTGTTAAACTAACACTTAATATTCCCGGTTGACTTTTCAAATATCCAATCGGATTTTCTATTGCCTCTTTACTTATTTTGTATAGCTCCTTGTTTGTGCACATTACATACTTTTCTTTGAGAATTTTAATTTGTGTTTTGTGTTTCAGCTCTTTTATTCCAACGCAATAAAAATGATAAAGGCTATCACTGTCTACTGCATCCAATATTAAACCGGGTAGCCCGCAAAGTTTCCATGGACCATCTGAAATAGGAATATCATTTGTATACCATGCTGTCCATTTTCTTCCTTTAAAATTAGCCACAGCCTTTTGGCACATATACCCTTGAATTTCTTTTTTTGCGGATAGAGGTTCCCAGGCAGGTTTCTCTAGATTCTCTTTATATTGATAATATGCAAATATTTGATTTATATAAGTTAGTTCACCAATAGAGGGAACATTCTTATATACACGATATTTCTGATGACTACGAGGATATTCGCTAATAGCTTCCCTTGCATCATAAGCATTCTTCCCAGATTTTAATATACTATCTGTTATCTGTTTTACTCTGTCTTCACGTAAACTATAAAACTCAGAACTAAATTTACCAATATTCAAAACCAGTTCGTCGAGAGTCTTTTTCTTTGGATTATCTATGTTTCTTACAAAATCTTCCAAATAAGTAATTTGAAGATAAGCGCTATCTGGAATCTGTTGAGAAAAAGAAGATAATGTAATTGATAATAGAACAAATGAAATAATCAGCTTTTTCATAAATCATAGTTTATATTAGAATTCTTTTTATTCTACAAATATAGACTATATTTGTAGAATAAAAAGAAAAAATGGTAACAATTTATTATTTATGAATGGTTGGCAAATTGTTGAAAACCATATAATAGCAGTTATATAAAATAAAATATGGGTAACAATTTTGCAAGAATAAGTCTTTAATCTTAAAATGTATTCTTATACAGATTATTTTTCTTGAGATATAATATCTTCAATATACGTTATTTTCTCTACGAATGAGAGTTTATTGAATTTTTATTGAAGAATCTCTAATTTGCAGTTGCGTAGGGATTACAACCTGCTTAATTTCCTCTCCATTTTTTAATTGATTGAGTAGTAAGTTACACGCAGCTTCCCCCATTTTATAGGTCTGGTGAGTAACGGCTGTAAGGTTTGGCTCCACATAGCAGGCGTGCATTTCGTCTGTATATCCCACTAATGCTACATCGTACGGAATTCTAAGTCCGCGTTGTTTTATCTCTTTCATGGCAGCAAATGCAAGCGTGTCGTTCATGGCTACAATGGCATCGGGTGGATTAGGGAGGCAGAGTAGTTTCTTTGTAGCCTCCATTCCTTCATCGTAAGTCATCTTTTCGCAGACCACCAGCTCTCTTTCAATCGAGATCCCTTTTTCTCTTAGCGCTTCCAAGTAACCATGTTTTCGTTGTTTTACAATATCCAGATGATTGGAACCTCCAATGAATCCAATGCGTCTGGATCCGTTATTCAGTAAATGCAGAGTTACCTGCCGGGCAGATTCGCTGTTGTCGGCAACAACTGACGAGAACATGTCCGTGAGACACACTCTGTCGAAAAGGATAATTGGAATATTGGCATTTGCCAGGTCCTCAAAATGGCTGAAGTTCTTTGTTTCCTGAGACAGACAGGCTATTATTCCCTCAACCCTGATATTAATAAGATGATCTACGCATTGCTTTTCACGCTCGTATTGCTCATACGAGGAGGTAATAATGGCAAAATAACCGTTCTGAGTAGCCACATCTTCTATTCCGCTGATAATGGAAGAGTAGAAGTGAGTCACAATATCGGGCACAATAATGCCGATAATTCGTGGAGTATCTTTCAATAAACTAATGGCAAATGGGTTTGGACGGTAGTTCATCTCTTTGGCTAAAGCCTTCACACGGTCAATCATCTCCTGACTAATCTCAGGACTGCCTTTCAGTGCTCTCGATACTGTTGATATAGAAACACCCAGCTCTTCTGCTAATTGCTTGAGTGATACGTGCTTCTTCTTGTTTGCTGAACTCATTACCGTGCTTATATTTGAATACCATTAATTAAATCCGGCTTCAAATTTACTAAATATTAGCTTTACGCAAAGCTTTGCGTTGCTTTTTAATAACAAAGCTTATACACATCATCAATAAACATCTATTTTTGATTCAAAATAAACTTTATAAATTAAAACCATGGATTACAAGGAAATAGGAAAGACCGGAATGAAAGTTTCCAGTCTTAGTTTTGGAGCTTCGTCTCTAGGTGGTGTGTTTCACGATATTCGCGAAGCCGAAGGTGTTAAAGCTGTATTTACAGCTGTAGAAAACGGATTGAATTTCATCGATGTATCTCCTTATTACGGTCACTATAAAGCTGAAACTGTTTTAGGAAAAGCATTAAAAGATATGAACCGTGCTGACTATTACCTTTCTACAAAGGTGGGTCGTTATGGTAAAGATGGCGTAAACTTATGGGATTATTCCGGAAAGAAAGCTACTGAAAGTGTTTATGAGAGTTTGGAACGTCTTCACATTGATTATATTGATTTGATCAACGTTCACGATATTGAATTCTCTGATATGAATCAGGTGATTAACGAAACACTTCCTGCTTTAGTAGAATTACGTGAAAAAGGAATAGTAAAACATGTGGGTATCACCGATCTTCAGTTGGAAAACCTTAAGTGGGTGATCGACCGTGTACCTGAAGGAACAGTAGAAAGTGTTCTTAACTTCTGCCACTATTGCCTTAACGATGATAAACTGGCTGATTTCCTTGATTACTTTGAATCAAAGAACGTAGGTGTAATCAACGCTTCTCCACTTTCAATGGGATTACTTTCAAAACGTGGCGTACCTGCATGGCATCCGGCTCCTGCTTCTTTAGTTGAGGCTTGTGCTAAGGCTGCTCAACATTGCGAATCAAAAAACTATCCAATCGAAAAGCTTGCTATTCAATACTCAGTAAGCAATCCTCGTATTGCAAGTACATTGTTCAGTTCTGCTAATCCTGATAATGTTCTTAAGAATATAGAATTCGTAAACGAACCTATCGACTGGAAACTGGTAGAAGAAGTGCAGGATATCATTGGCGATCAGAAACGTGTAAGCTGGTCTAATTCTTAAGCCTTCAAAGGATTATGGATTTTAAATTAGATTATAAAATAATAGACGCTCACAGTCATCTGTGGCTGAAACAGGATACTTTGGTCAACGGATTGCCCATCTATAGCATGGAAAACGGACGTTCATTCTTTATGGATGGAGTCCGCCAGATGGTTCCTCCGTTTATGATAGACGGTAAAAACAGTGCCGAGGTATTCCTTTCTAATATGGATTACGCTCAGGTGTCGGCTGCTGTCGTAACGCAGGAGTATATCGATGGTATACAAAACGATTACCTGCTGGAGGTAATGCAAAAGTACCCCAGCAGATTCTTTGTTTGCGGTATGTGCGAGTTCCGTCGCCCGGGATATTTTGCTCAGGCAAAAGAACTTATTGCTGCAGGTTTCAAGGCGATAAAGATTCCGGCACAAAGACTACTTCTGAAAGAGGGTAGAGTATACCTCAACTGTGAAGAGATGATGCAGATGTTCCACTATATGGAAGACAATGGCGTGATGTTATCAATTGATTTGGCCGACGGTGCAATACAAACCGGAGAACTGGAAGAGGTGATAAAGGAATGCCCTAATCTGAAAATAGCTATCGGACACTTTGCAATGGTTACCATGCCCGATTGGTTGGAGCAGGTTAAACTTGCACGATATCCGAACGTAATGATTGAATCGGGTGGTATAACCTGGCTTTTTAATGACGAGTTCTATCCTTTCAATGGAGCAGTGAAGGCTATTAAGGAAGCAGCTGATCTTGTAGGAATGGAAAAATTGATGTGGGGATCGGATTATCCTCGCACCATTACAGCCATCACTTATAAGATGTCTTACGATTTTGTTCTGAAATCGAATGAACTGTCTGCCCACGAAAAGGCTCTTTTCCTTGGAAAGAATGCCGAGAAGTTCTATGGATTCAAGGAACTGATTGATTTGCCTTACATTAAAAACATGTCTGAATAGAAAAACACAATTAAGTAAATTATGAAATTAGATAAAAAAAATAGTGCGCTGCCTTTAGCCCTAATCTTTAGTTTATTCTTTCTTTGGGCTATCAGTAGTAATCTTTTGCCAACCATGATAAGGCAGTTGATGAAGACTTGCGAATTGAGTACGTTCCAGGCTTCATTTACAGAAACAGCATACTGGCTTGCTTACTTCATCTTCCCTATACCTATTGCTATGTTTATGAAAAGGTATAGCTATAAGTCGGGTATTATTCTGGGACTTATGCTGGCTGCATTTGGAGGATTGCTTTTCTTCCCTGCTGCTATAATCAAGGAATATTGGGCATACCTTACCATTTTCTTTATTATCGCCACTGGTATGTGTTTTCTTGAAACAGCTGCCAATCCTTACGTTACAGCGTTGGGAAATCCGGCCACAGCCTCCAGACGATTGAACCTGGCTCAGTCATTCAACGGCTTGGGTGCTTTCATCTCTGCCATGTTTCTTAGTAAACTGGTGCTGAGTGGAAATCACTACACCCGCGAATCTCTTCCTACTGATTATGTAGGCGGATGGGAAGGTTATATTCAGACTGAGACTGATGCAATGAAATTGCCTTATCTTATTCTGGCTGCTGCACTGATTGTTATTGCTGTTGTTTTTGTTTTCTCTCACTTACCTAAAATTAAAGAAGGGAACAGTGTGGAAGGCGAAACAAAAACAGGCAAACTGATAGATTTCGGCGTTTTAAAGCGTTCACACCTTCGCTGGGGAGTTATTGCTCAGTTCTTTTACAACGGCGGACAGACTGCTATTAATAGTCTGTTTCTTGTGTATTGCTGTACATACGCCGGAATACCGGAAGGACAAGCAACAACATTCTTCGGATTGTACATGTTGTGTTTCCTTAGCGGTAGATGGATTGGTACATTCCTGATGGCAAGATTCCGTCCGCAAAACATGCTTACCGTATATGCGCTTGTAAATGTATGTCTGTGTGTAGTGGTTATGTGCTACGGAGGAATGATTGGTCTTTACGCAATGTTGGCCATATCTTTCTTTATGTCAATTATTTACCCAACACAATTCTCATTGGCGCTTAAAGATTTAGGCTCAAATACAAAGAGTGGTTCAGCCTTTCTGGTAATGGCTATTGTTGGTAATGCTTGTCTGCCACAGTTTACAGCATACGTTATGCAGCTTAACGCAAACATATACCATGTTGCGTATGTTATTCCGTTAGTATGCTTCCTTTTCTGTGCTTATTACGGCTGGAAAGGTTATAAAGTTATTGATTAAATAGAGTTTTTTTAAATTAAAATAGATTATGAAAGCGATTCAGATTACAGCCCCCGGAGAACTAAAGGTGGTGGAAGTGAACAAACCAGTCATGAAAGATGACGAGATCTTGATTAAAATTAAGTACGTAGGTTTCTGCGGTTCCGACTTAAATACTTTTTTAGGTAAGAACCCTATGGTTAAACTTCCTATTATCCCGGGTCATGAAGTGGGTGCGGTAATAGAAAGCATAGGTAAGGATGTTCCAGCCGGATTTGAAGTTGGAATGAGTGTAACTGTAAATCCTTACACAAACTGCGGTAAGTGTGCTTCTTGCCGTAACGGAAGAGTAAACGCTTGCGAACACAACGAAACATTTGGTGTGCAGCGTAACGGAGCAATGGGAGAGTATCTTTCCCTTCCATGGTCCAAAGTAATTCCTGCAGCAGATACTACTCCAAGAGACTGCGCGCTTATTGAACCAATGAGCGTAGGTTTCCACGCAGTGTCTCGTGCTCAGGTAACTGACATTGATGTTGTGATGGTTATTGGCTGTGGAATGATTGGCATGGGTGCTATCGTGAGAGCTTCATTACGTGGAGCAACAGTGATTGCTGTTGACCTTGACGATGAAAAGCTTGCTTTGGCAAAACAAGTAGGTGCGGCTTACGGCATCAACTCAGGAACAGAAAACCTTCACGAGCGTCTTCTTGAACTTACTGGTGGTCTTGGACCGGATGTAGTGATTGAAGCTGTAGGTAGTCCTTTTACTTACAGATGTGCTGTTGATGAAGTGGCATTTACTGGCCGTGTGGTTTGCATTGGTTACGCTAAGAGTGAAGTTTCTTTCCAGACAAAATATTTTGTTCAGAAGGAGCTTGACATCCGTGGCTCACGTAACGCTATGCCTGCCGATTTCCGTGCTGTTGCAAAATACCTGCAACAAGGAACTTGTCCTAAGGACGAACTGATTTCTAAGGTTGTAACTCCAGAAAATGCACTTGGTGCAATGGAAGAATGGGCTGCAAACCCTGGAAAAGTATTCAGAATTCTTGTGGAATTTTAAATATTAAACTTCAAAAAGAGCCATCAGGAAGTTTTTCCTCGATGGTTCTTTTTTTATTACCATTTCTCGTAATGTACAATCTCTTTCAGTTGTTTTCTGGGCCTGTAATCAGGTGCTTCATCCGGATAACCTACCGTGAGTACGCAAACTACATATTTATCTTCCGGAATATCAAGTACCGGCCGAAATTCTTCCTGAGTATACCAGGCAACCCAACACGTACCCAATCCTAATTCTACAGCTTGCAAAGCAATGTGTTCAATTGCAATGGATGCATCTCTGATAATCTGTTTAACTGCTTCTTGCGGACTATTTTCATTGATAGATAAATGACTTTCCTTTATCCGGCATCCTAAATCGGCTATACAGACAATGTGTACCGGAGCTGTAAGCATCCATTTCTGATTATGGGAGACTCTTGCTATCTTTTCTCTGTTTTCCTTGGAACGGACAACAATGAAATGACTCGGTTGAGTGTTACTCCCCGAAGGAGCAAGGCGAGCGCTTTCAAGCAACTCATTTATTTTCTCTTCCTCAACCTCCTGATTCTTATATTTTCTGATGCTTCTTCGGGCATCAATAGCTTTGATAATCATGGAAGAACCTTTCTATTATTGATTATTAAAATATATACATTTAGTATTGCAGCACTATCTTTTTAAGATACAAAGCTACTTGTACTTAATCCGGAAACTTTTCTTTCAGCAAATCTTCCAGCTTGATAAGCTCATCCCTATACTGAGCAGCTTCAAGGAACTCGAGCTTCTTGGCAGCCTCACGCATTTGCTTTTTAATCTTCTCGATATTCTTTTCCAGTTGAGGCCTATTCATGTACTGAACAATAGGATCGGCTGCAATGTTGGTACCGGTTGGTTCCACGTATGCTTTCGGAACTTTGGTGAATTCTTTTCCTTCTCCACCACCAAATACCGACATCTTGAGTGCTTTCTTAATCTGTTGTGGAACAATTCCATTGGCTTCGTTGTAAGCCAGCTGCTTTTCACGGCGGCGGTTTGTCTCGTCGATTGTTTTCCGCATACTATCCGTAATCTTGTCGGCATACATAATTACCCGTCCGTTTACGTTACGGGCAGCACGTCCGGCTGTCTGGGTAAGAGATCGGTGGGAGCGGAGGAACCCTTCCTTGTCGGCATCAAGGATAGCCACTAGCGAAACCTCAGGAAGGTCGAGTCCTTCACGCAGAAGGTTTACCCCGATAAGCACATCGTATACACCCATACGGAGATCTTCCATAATCTTCACACGGTCCATGGTATCTACATCACTGTGAATGTAGTTACATTTAACTCCATTGCCCAGTAGGAAGTCCGTCAGTTCTTCTGCCATTCGTTTGGTGAGGGTAGTAACAAGAACACGTTCTTCCCGCTCAATGCGCAGTTGAATCTCTTCCATCAGGTCGTCAATCTGATTCATACTAGGACGAACATCAATAATAGGATCAAGCAGTCCGGTAGGTCTGATAACCTGTTCAACCACGATTCCTTCGCTCTTTACCAGCTCATAATCGGCCGGAGTAGCACTTACATATATTACTTGTTTAGCAAGATCCTCAAACTCTTCGAACTTCAGCGGACGGTTATCCATAGCTGCGGGGAGACGGAATCCATATTCCACAAGGTTTGTTTTGCGGGCACGGTCGCCTCCATACATGGCTCTGATCTGAGGTACGCTAACGTGACTCTCGTCTATCACGATAAGGAAGTCTCCCGGAAAGAAATCCAGCAGACAGTAAGGACGAGTACCCGGCTCTCTGCCGTCGAAGTAACGGGAGTAATTCTCAATACCCGAACAATGTCCCAGCTCGCGAATCATCTCCATATCGTAAGTCACACGTTCGTATATACGCTTGGCTTCATAAGGCTTACCTTCCTTCTCAAAGAATGCCACCTGCTTGGTAAGGTCATCTTCAATCTCATGAATAGCCTTTATTGTGCTCTCTTTGGTTGTCATAAAGAGATTGGCCGGATATATCTTATAATTCTCGAAGGACGTAATTCTTACTCCCGACAGCGGATCAATCTCATCTATGGAGTCGATCTCATCTCCCCAGAACGATATTCTCAATATACACTCCGAGTATGCAAGGAAAACATCAATAGTGTCACCTTTCACCCTGAAGTTACCACGATTCAGATCCACATCGTTACGCGAATATAGACTATCTACCAACTTGCGGAGAATAACATTCATACTGTAAGTACGCCCGCGCTCTATCTCAATTACATTTTCATAGAAGTCGGCAGGATTTCCCATACCGTAAATACAGGAAACTGAAGAGACAACCACTACATCTTTACGGCCGGAAAGAAGGGCAGAAGTAGCGGCAAGTCTCAACTTGTCAATCTCATCATTGATAGCTAAATCCTTTTCAATATAAGTGTCACTGCTGGGCAGATAAGCTTCCGGCTGGTAATAATCGTAATAGGAAACATAGTACTCAACGGCATTATGAGGGAAAAAACTCTTGAATTCGCCGTAAAGCTGAGCCGCCAACGTTTTATTGTGACTCAAAATTAGGGTCGGCTTATTAATGTTCTTAATTACATTGGCAATTGTAAACGTTTTACCCGATCCCGTTACCCCAAGAAGAGTCTGAGCCGGAAGTCCGCTGTTGAGGCCTTCCGTAAGCTGAGCAATAGCTCCCGGTTGGTCACCCGTAGGCTGATAGTCTGATGTTAGTTCAAAGTCCATCGTATATTCTTCAATTAAAGACCGTAAAGTTACACAATTTGGTAAAGAAACATATGCATAAGGCCGTAATTTTAAAAATGAAAACCGGAGATTGAAAAAACTCTTCCAATAGTTATTATTTCCTTGTACAAAACAATTAATTCTTTTGTACAGAAGAATGATTTGTTTTGTACAAAAGAAAACAATCTTTTGTACAAGATGTTTTTGATATCTCTTTTTGTTTCTAAAAAACACAGCGAATCTTTGAAAAATGACTGATCGATAGAATCTCCATATTCATCGGTTTTGCTTAATAATCTGACTGTAAATAATAGTTTTTCCAATTAATTTTGTTACTTTGCGACAGATTATCACAAAAAGAGGTATAAAACTATAAAAAGCATAGCTAAGAAAGATGATTTGGAACGAGAGTATCGAATGCATGGATCGCGAAGGGCTTCGCAAAATTCAGAGCATCAGATTGAAGAAAATGGTGGAATATGTATATCACAACACACCATTCTACCGTAAAAAAATGCAGGAATTGGGTCTTACTCCGGATGATATCAACGGAATAGAAGACATTACCAAACTTCCATTTACCACAAAAACAGATTTAAGAGACAATTATCCATTCGGACTTTGTGCCGTGCCTATGTCGCAAATCGTGAGAATTCACGGTTCATCCGGTACAACAGGTAAACCAACCGTTGTGGGATATACACGAAAGGATCTTTCTTTGTGGACCGAATGTCTTTCACGCTGCTTTACCGCTTATGGAGCCGATAACAGAGATATATTCCAGATAGCTTATGGTTACGGACTTTTCACCGGTGGGCTAGGAGCTCATTACGGTGCCGAAAACATTGGTGCTTCTGTTATTCCAATGTCCAGCGGAAACACCGATAAACAAATTCAGCTGATGCACGATTTCGGTACTACCGTGTTGTGCTGTACTCCGTCATACGCACTATTTATTGCCGATGCCATTAAGGATTCAGGTATTCCGAGAGCAGATTTCAAGCTCAAGGCTGGTGTGTTTGGTGCAGAGCCATGGACTGAAAGTATGCGTAAGGAGATTGAAGAAAAGCTGGCTATCAAGGCTTATGATATCTACGGATTAAGTGAAATATCCGGTCCTGGTGTAGGTTTTGAATGCGATCATCAGAATGGAACTCACCTTAACGAAGATCATTTCTTCCCTGAAATTGTAGATCCTCACACCTTGCAACCAGTAGAACCCGGTCAGCAGGGAGAATTGGTGTTTACTCACTTAACCAAAGAAGGTATGCCGCTTTTGCGTTACCGTACAAAAGACCTTACAGCCCTTCACTACGAGAAATGTGATTGTGGCCGTACATTGGTTCGCATGGACAGAATTCTTGGCAGAAGTGACGATATGCTTATTATTCGTGGAGTAAATGTTTTCCCAACTCAAATAGAATCTGTAATTTTGGAGCTGCCGGAATTTGAACCGCACTATCTGCTTACTGTAGATCGTGTGAACAATACCGATAGAATGGAACTAAAAGTAGAGGCTCGTCCTGAGTTTTACTCTGATGAGATAAATAAGATGCTTGCATTGAAGAAGAAGATTACTTCACGTTTGCAGAGCGTTCTTGGGTTAGGAGTTGATGTTAAAATCGTTGAGCCACGAAGTATCGAAAGAAGTGTTGGTAAAGCAAAACGAGTAATTGATAACAGAAAACTTTAATTAATCTGAATATTGATCTGATCATAATTATTATATTATAAATCAAAACGTTATGATAGCAAAACAATTGTCGATTTTTTTGGAAAACAAATTTGGCCGACTAACAGAAGTAACTGAAATTTTAGCAAAAGAGGGTATTAACCTTTCAGCTTTATGTATTGCCGAGAATGCAGATTTCGGCATCCTTCGTGGCATTGTTTCCGATCCGGACAAAGCATATAAGGTTTTAAAGGAAAATCATTTTGCCGTTAATATAACAGACGTAGTGGGCATTAACTGTCCTAACGTTCCCGGAGCGCTTGCTAAAGTGCTTAACTATCTTTCTGAAGCAGGAGTGTTTATTGAATACATGTATTCCTTTGCAAACAACGACTCGGCTAATGTAATTATACGCCCTACTGATATGGAAACTTGTATCAAGGTTTTAACAGAAAAGAAGGTGGAACTTTTAGCTGCAAGTGATTTGTACAGACTATAAAAAGAGAATTCTATATTTGTAATCATAATTTTTGTATTAAAAAACATTGAAAAATTGTGTATTATTCAAAGGGAATCAGTAACTTTGCGCATTATTTTGAATGAAATGAAAAGAAATATCATCCTTACAATACTTATAGCTGGAGCTCTATCATCTTGTGGAGAATATAACAAAATATTGAAAAGTACTGATTATGAGTACAAATACGAGGCTGCAAAGAATTACTTTGCCAACGGTAAGTACTCAAAATCTGCCACATTGCTGGAAGACATGCTTATTCAGCTAAAGGGAACTGATAAAGCTGAGGAATCTTTGTATATGCTTGCAATGAGTTATTATAATGAGCAGGATTATAGTACATCTTCTCATTATTTTACGACTTATTACAATACATATCCAAAAGGTCAGTTTACTGAATTAGCTCGTTTCCATGCCGGAAAGTCATTAGGTCTGGATACTCCGGAACCTCGTTTGGACCAGTCTGGAACATACAAAGCAATTCAGGAATTGCAGATGTTTTTGGAGTATTTCCCACAAAGCTCAAAGAAGACGGAAGCTCAGGATATGGTTTTTGCCTTGCAGGATAAGCTTGTGCAAAAAGAATATTTAGCTGCAAAGCTTTATTTTGATTTGGGTAATTATATGGGTAACAACTATCAGTCTTGTGTAATTACTGCACAAAATGCTTTAAAGGATTATCCGTATGCAAAGCTTCGTGAAGACCTTTCAATTTTAGTACTTCGATCTAAATATCAGATGGCAGTTCAAAGTATTCAAGAAAAGAAAGTAGAACGTTACCGCGATGCAGTAGATGAATATTATGCGTTCAAAAACGAATTCCCGGATAGTAAATACTCAAAAGAGGTAGAAAAGATATTTAAAGAATCAAGCAAAGAGTTTAAAGATTAATTACAAAATAGAATTATGGATTACAAAAAAACAAATGCTCCAACAAATACCATTACACGTGACATGATGGATCTGTGTTCCGATACTGGTAATGTTTATGAAACAGTTACTATTATTGGTAAGCGTGCTAATCAGATTGCTGTAGAAATTAAAGGCGATCTTTCTAAGAAATTGCAGGAGTTTGCTTCATATACAGATAATATGGAGGAAGTATTTGAAAATAGAGAACAGATTGAAATCTCTCGCTATTATGAAAAATTGCCTAAGCCTGATTTAATTGCTGCTCAGGAATACCTTGAAGGAAAGGTTTATTATAGAAATCCATCAAAGGAAAAAGATAAATTGCAATAAAAAGTCTTCAGGTAGGCCGTTTCTTTACTGAGGCGGCCTTTCTTTTTTATATGTTAAACAACCGAATTTAAAATAATTATGATACAACGCATTCAAAGTGTTTATTTATTGCTTGTAACAGCTCTGCTGACATCAAATATCTTTTTACCGATTGCTTCTTTTGTTGATAGTAAAGGAATGACTTATCCGCTTACTCCGTTGCATGTTGCTTTCCCTGAGGCAGGGTTAAACTATACTCCATGGGGACAATTGGCATTACTTATTCTGGGTGCTTTAATTGCATTTGCTTCTATCTTCTTATACAAGAACAGAAAACTTCAGATAAGAATGAGTGTTTTTAATCTGCTTATTATGGCTGGTTTTTATAGTGTAGTTCTCGTATCTGTTATATTCTTAAAGAATAGCAGTAAGGCAGAACTGAGTCCATCATTCGGTCTTTGCCTGCCACTAATTGCTATGATAATCAATTATCTTGCAATACGTGCTATCCGCAAAGATGATGAGATGGTAAGAGCTGCTGATAGAATCAGATAAATAGATAAGAAGATTTTGAGTAATGGAAGTTAAGGGGATTATAGCTGTAGGTTAAATCAGATGAATACTTCCTGGTTTGAATAAATTGAACTCTTTGAGTTCTGAAAATATAATCTTCCTAAATAACAGTTACAGATTTCTGTGACAAAAGATATAAGAAAAGGGTTGTTCTGTAAAGTTAGAACAACCCTTTTCTTATGCTTTATACTATAGGTTTCTCTTCGCTCTGAAGAAAGCTCCTTTGTGCAACCTCTATCATATAATCTTTTTCTTTTGATTTCTATCAATCTCTGAGACTGCATTATATATTCAATTATCAAAGAGCTGGAATCTAATCTTTTTTACTTCCTTACTTCTTCGATAAGATTTAAAAACTCGTGCGACTTATATTGTAAGTCATATCAGGAATCTAATTTCTTTTAGTTCTTTGCCCGTTAATACTGCTTCATGCAGCGGAAGTATTCCTTGAACCTATCTCTTATCCCTAACTCTTTAGGTTTCACTTTCTTGCTTTGCAAGTAAAACAGAGATCTTATTTCGTAAGATCAAATAAGTAAGTCAGTCTTACGGAAATGGTGTTGTGTGATGATTTGTCGAAGTTATTCACGTTCGAATTATCATTCTTAAAGAAATCCCCCAATCCCATATAATAACGTCCTTCAAGCAAGAAATGTCCTACTTTTGAATTTATATCAAAACCTGCTCCTCCAACAAGACCATAGTCAATCTTATTATCAGCCATTTTATTATATTGGTAATTAACCTTGTTTGGACGGTTACTGGCATCCCAGTCGCTGCTGAAGTTCTCTTTCTCGCTTAGCAGGAAAGCCACCTGCGGTCCCATATTGATAAAGAACTGCGTACCTTGTTCCTTGCCAAATCCCAGATGAGCAAGGAATGGCATCTCAATATAGTTCATGGTGCGGCTATAAGTGTTTGTGTTATCTTCAATCATCTCTTCCCAACCACGTTGAGAGAAATTGAGTTCTACTTGAGTACCACAGGTAATCGCAAAGTACTTCTCTGAAAGATAACGCGCTGTAAATCCTCCTACGTAGGCCATATATCCTTTTTGTTTGATAGTTGGATTGAATGATACGTTATTGTAATTAACACCAGCGTTGAAACCTACAGATAAATTGTTTCTTTGTGCTCCCAACTGAGCTGATGCCGGAACTGATAAAGCCGCAAATAGTAGTGATATAATGTATTTGTTCATGATCTTATTCGAAATCATATTTAATTAGTTCATTGTTCTTGGAGAAGTTTACGAAGAAAACCTTCTTATTGATAAATCCTCCCCAGTTATTTACACGTTGAAAATTAAAGCCGGTTTGTATAGGATGGAAAGAGTTTTGAGAAAGATGCTTTTCGAATCCTGTGCCGTATTCAGACAGAGCATTCAGGAAGAAATATCCCAGATCAAATCCTAGCATTCCAAACTTAGGGTATGTATTTATCATATCTTTGCTATACCATTTCCGGTATGAAGATATGAATTTAACTGTTTCAGGCAACAGGTTGTTGGTGTAAAACGAAGAATAAAAATAAGTATCCAGTTCGTAAAACTTTTCCAAATGATCTTGCGTATATGTCTGCCATTCAGGGTAACCAAATAAATGGATAGACGTTGCAGGATTCTCTCTTGCCAACAATTGTAATTGTGGTAGCAATCTTATCAGGGTTACATTAGATCCCGAAGTAGGAATAAATACATTCTCTTTCGTGCTACTTAGTGCCGCACTTAAAACAGCTGCATCATGCGAAGCCTTAAGCTCTTTAAAAGTAATGTTGTTGCTTAAAAGCTCATACTTGAATCCGTTAATAAACTCCTTCTTTTCGCCGTTTTTGTCCTCTGCATCCAGGAATATAATGTTAGGTGAAGTAAACTTGCGCATAAAGTGCTCGTAAACTTCAGAGTATAAATAAGACTGCGGAGTATTGATCTGGTATATCAAAGGATTATTAAACACCTCATTATCTTTAGAGCTAAAAGGAATAACAAGCTTTATATTGTTTTCTTTAGCAAAGATAGCCAATGGCTTTATCTGATTATTATATAACGGTCCGAAAATAATATTCATTCCTTTTAATTCCTCTTTGGCAAGAATTGCATTGATAGAAGCAGGTGAATTGCCAGAGTCGTATGTGTAGATATCAAGAGATGTTCCTTTTCTTTTTAAGCTGTCTGCAGCCATAAGAAAGCCTTCGTAAAACTCTACCATACGGGCTGATTCTGCTTTCTTACCAGCATCTAGCATGAATGGTAAAATCACTGCAGCCTTTATTACAGAAAGCTTTTTATCTCTGTTCTTTTTAGCGTTGAATAACTCAGTATCGCTAGGAATTACTTTTGCTTCAACTTTAGGAGTAGGATAGGGAATACAAATGAATTCTCCCTTTTTTAACCCTTTCTTTATTTCCGGATTAGCAGCAATCAATTCCTCCTGCGTAACGCCGTATTCCTGACTGATACTAAAGATTGTTTCTTTCCTTTTAACCTTATGCATATCCTTGCATTTGGGTTCTACTGCCGGACGAATAGCAGGCTGAGATTTAGTTGCTTTTACCTTCTCGCTATCTATTGTAGAATTAGCAGGTAATACAATGACCTGACCCACTTTAAAGTTCTCGGCACTTAATCCCGGATTTACGTCACAAATATCTTCAGCAGTTACATTGTACTTTACAGTGAGCCCGTAAAGAGTTTCTCCGCTTTGTATTGTATGAAATTGTCTGGATTGTTTCTTTGTCTTGCTTTGAGGAATACGAAGTTTTTGCCCGGCAATCAGCTTCTCGCTGCATCCGGGGTTCAACTTTATAATATCCACTGTAGCAATGTTGTATGTGCTGGCGATTGAATAAAGGCTTTGTCCCTTTTCAATAGTATGAAGAAAAAATGAATTACTTTCCTGTGCTATTACCGTGCTCCAGGAAAAGCCTGTAAACAGCAAAGCAATGTATAATGATTTAAGTGAATTCATGTATTTAAATATCATTTTTATTTTGTCCTTCAAAACGAAAAGCAAAGGTACAAAAATCTGTTATATTCACATTATATAATCAGTTAAGAAAATAATATTCCCTTTTTTAATTAAATATTTCAGTAGGAAACATTAATTTTGCAAATATCACGTTAGGTATATATCTGTAACGAGAAATGATATAATTGTTCCCATGAATCCAGAACATAGAAATAAGAAGGATACTTTAGCCGCTAACAAGCTTTGCATGGTTTTGTTATGCTTTTCTTTATCTCTTTTCCTGCTTCCGTTAAACGGTCAGGCACAAGAGATTAAGGCAAGTCCTGTAGCCAAGCAGCTGTCAGAAAATGGTACGGCTGCTGACGGTGAAACGATTGAACCTGGGGGGCAATTTACCGGTTCTGCACCCATGGAAGTAGAATTTACATCCAATGTGGCAGATGCATCATCAACGTTACGATATGAGTGGAAGTTCTCTGATAAGGCAGATTTCTCTTCCACACTTTTAAGTCGTTATGATGAAGTGGTAACATATACATTTACTACTTCCGGAACATATTATATAAAGCTTTATATCACTGATACAGCGTCGAGCGTAACGTACGAGTCTAATGCTTTTACAGTGATAATAAGTGAATCAGAGTTGAAAGTACCTAATGCATTCTCGCCAAACGGAGACGGTGTGAATGATGTGTTTAAAGTAAAACATAAGTCATTGGTAAAATTCAATGCAGTAGTGTTTAACAGATGGGGACAAGAACTGTATAAATGGAATAATCCCGAAGAAGGGTGGGATGGAACATCCCATGGTAAAGCTGTGAAAGACGGAGTTTACTTCATTGTTGTAAACGCTGTCGGATCAGATGGAATTAAGTATAATCATAAAGGAGATATAAATATTCTGCGTGGTTTCAGTAGTAGTGCTACAGGAACAACAGGAGAATAAATTAAAGATATGGCTGAAGAAAAAGATCAGGTAAGTGTGTACGGTGCGCGTGTGCACAATTTAAAGAATATAGATGTAAGTATACCTCGTAATAGCTTAACGGTTATTACAGGACTAAGCGGAAGCGGAAAGTCTTCATTAGCATTTGATACAATCTTTGCTGAAGGACAGCGTAGATACATTGAAACGTTTTCTACCTATGCCCGAAACTTTTTAGGAAATATGGAGCGTCCGGATGTAGATAAAATCACCGGACTGAGCCCTGTTATTTCCATCGAGCAAAAAACAACCAACAAGAATCCCCGTTCTACGGTGGGAACTACCACCGAAGTGTATGATTACCTGCGTTTGCTTTATGCAAGAGCCGGAGAAGCATACTCGTATCTTTCGGGAGAGAAGATGGTGAAATATACAGAAGAACAGATTCTTAATCTGATACTTCATGATTATAAAGGCAAAAAAATCTATTTGCTGGCACCGCTTGTAAAGTCCAGAAAAGGGCATTACAAAGAACTTTTCGAGCAGATCAGGAAAAAGGGTTATCTCAATGTTCGTGTTGATGGCGATATCAGAGAGATCATGCACGGCATGAAGCTCGATCGTTATAAGAATCACGATATAGAAGTGGTTGTCGATAAGATGGTAGTTGGTGACAAAGACGATAAACGCCTCAAGCAAAGTGTTGCCACAGCTATGCATCTGGGCGACGGATTACTGATGATACTCGATGCGCAGACACTAAGCGTACGTCATTACAGTAAAAGATTGATGTGTCCTGTTACCGGTTTGGCTTATCGTGAACCGGCTCCTCATAACTTCTCTTTCAATTCCCCTCAGGGAGCTTGTCCAAAGTGTAAAGGTCTTGGTATAATTAATAAGATTGATATTGATAAGATTATTCCGGATCGTAACCTTTCAATTCACGAAGGAGGTATCGTTCCACTTGGCAAGCACAGAAATATCATGATATTCTGGCAGATTATTTCTATTCTTGAGAGGTACGAAGCCAAACTGAAAACGCCAATCAAAGATATACCCGATGATGCCATCGAAGAAATACTATACGGATCAGATGAAAGAGTAAGGCTAGACCATACTCTGATAGGCTCTTCTTCCGATTATTTTGTAACCTTCGAGGGAGTGATAAAGTACATTATGATGATGCAGGAAAAGGATGTGTCGGCTACCGCACAGAAGTGGGCCGAACAGTTCTCTGTAACAACACAATGTCCTGAGTGTAAAGGTGCAAAGCTAAACAAAGAAGCACTGCATTTCCGTATTCACGATAAGAATATTGATGAACTGTCGTCTATGGACCTCTCCGAGCTTTATGAATGGCTCAGTTATGTAGATCCGTTCCTTAACGACAAGCAAAAGATGATTGCTGCAGAAATATTAAAAGAAATACGTACCCGACTGAAATTCCTGCTCGATGTAGGATTGGAATATCTTTCGCTTAAACGAACTTCGGCAACATTATCAGGTGGTGAGAGTCAGCGAATCCGTTTGGCTACCCAGATTGGTTCTCAGTTGGTCAATGTACTATATATCCTCGACGAACCTAGTATCGGGTTGCATCAGCGAGATAACGAGAAGCTAATCAAGTCATTGATGGCTTTGCGAGATTCGGGTAACTCCGTTATTGTTGTAGAGCACGACAGAGACATGATGCTTGCTGCCGATTACGTGGTAGATATGGGTCCTAAGGCCGGAAGATTGGGAGGAGAGGTTGTTTTTGCAGGAACTCCTGCCGAGATGCTTAAAACAAACACCCTGACTTCCATGTACCTCAATGGACTGAAGAGGATAGAAATTCCGGAAAAGAGGAGAGAAGGCAACGGCCTTACTTTAACCCTGAAAGGAGCCAAAGGTAATAACCTGAAAGGGGTAGATGTTGATTTCCCTCTCGGAAAGCTGATTTGTGTAACCGGAGTATCGGGTAGTGGCAAATCATCATTGATAAACAATACACTTCAACCTATTCTTTCGCAGAAATTCTATCATTCATTGCAAGATCCATTGCCATACGATTCTATAGAAGGACTCGAAAATATCGATAAAGTGGTAAATGTAGACCAGTCACCGCTTGGAAGAACTCCTCGTTCAAATCCGGCAACCTATACCGGAGTGTTCTCGGATATTCGTTCCTTGTTTGTAGGACTGCCCGAAGCAAAGATCAGAGGATATAAAGCCGGACGATTCTCCTTCAATGTATCCGGCGGACGGTGTGAAGCCTGCTCCGGTAACGGATATAAAACCATTGAGATGAACTTCCTGCCAGATGTCTATGTGCCATGCGAAATATGTCACGGTAAACGATACAACAGAGAAACCCTCGAAGTTCGTTTCAAAGGAAAATCCATTGCCGATGTGCTCGATATGACCATCAGTCGTGCTGTAGAATTCTTTGAGAACGTTCCGCAGATTCTTAACAAGATAAAGGTGCTCGAGGAAGTGGGACTTGGATACATACGTCTGGGACAACCATCAACCACCCTTTCCGGTGGAGAGAGTCAGCGTGTGAAACTTGCCACCGAGCTTGCCAAGAGAGATACAGGCAAAACACTTTATATACTCGACGAACCAACTACCGGACTTCATTTCGAAGATATCCGCGTGTTGATGGGAGTGCTTAATAAACTGGTCGATAAAGGAAATACAATCATTGTCATCGAGCACAATCTGGACGTTATCAAGATGGCCGATTATATTATTGATATGGGTCCTGAAGGTGGTAAAGGCGGCGGATATCTTCTTTGCTGTGGAACCCCCGAAGAGGTAGCCAAATGCGATATAGGCTACACCCCTAAGTTTTTGAAAAAAGAATTAGAGTATGAGTACGAAAATAAATAAAACCAACGCAGCACGCCTGCTCGACAAAGCTAAAATAAAATACGAACTGATACCTTACGAAGTAGACGAAAGCGATTTAAGTGCCGTACATGTGGCTGCAGAGCTAGGAGAGAATGTAGATCAGGTTTTCAAAACATTAGTCCTGCACGGAGATAAAACCGGTCACTTTGTCTGCATCGTTCCCGGTGACAGAGAAGTGAACCTTAAACTGGCTGCAAAAGCATCCGGCAATAAGAGTTGCGACATGATTCCAATGAAAGAATTGCTTCCCACAACCGGATACATCCGTGGTGCATGTTCTCCCATAGGGATGAAGAAGCATTTCCCTACATACATACACAATACCTGTCTGGACTTTCCATACATATACGTCAGTGCCGGGCAAAGAGGATTGCAGTTAAAAGTCGATCCCAAAGAGCTTATTAAAGAAGTGCGGGCAGAAGTCAGCATACTTTTTACCGAAGAATAATTTATTTAATCATAAAAACAATTTAAACAAAACCGATGAAAAAACTACTTTTACTTGCTGCCGTTCTTTGTGTGCAAGGCAATGTCATGGACATGAATGCCCAAACCAAAGGAACAAAAGTTAAACAAAAGAATAAAGCTACAGAGAAACAAGTTAAGCTTGATGTTGCTAAAACATTAAAACCAGTTGTTATTAATAATCAGATGGATTCCCTTGCCTACACAATGGGTATGGCACAAACACAGGGCTTGAAGGATTATCTAACCGGCAAAATGGAAATGGATACAGCTTACTTCGACGACTTTATCCGTGGTCTTAAAGAAGTTGCCACTTCAACCGACAAGAAACAAAATGCCTATCATTTAGGAATCCTTATTGGTCAGCAGCTCAACAGCCAAATGCTGAAAGGCGTTAACGAAGAAATCTTTGGCAAAGAAACAACACAGAGCATCAGCAAAGACTTGTATCTTGAAGGTTTCGTTGCCGGAACAATGGGTAAAGGAGGCATCATGAGCGTAGATGCAGCTCAGAAATATGTTCAGGAGAATATGGAAAAAATCAAAGACAAAAACCTTGAACAACAATACGGAGCAAATAGAGAAGCCGGAATTAAATTCCTTGCCGAAAATAAAACAAAAGAAGGCGTTGTAACTACTGCCAGCGGTTTGCAATACAAAATTATTACTCAAGGAACAGGTGAGATTCCTACAGCCGAAAGTAAAGTGAAAGTTCACTATAAAGGAACATTGCTAGATGGTACAGAGTTCGACAGCTCATACAAACGTAACGAACCAGCTACATTCGGTGCCGGTCAGGTAATCAAAGGATGGACAGAAGCCCTTACACTGATGCCTGTTGGTTCAAAATGGGAACTTTATATCCCTTCCGATCTTGCTTACGGTTCAAGAGATGCTGGTCCTATCAAACCATTCTCAACCCTTATTTTTGAAGTAGAATTACTTGGTATCGAAAAATAATAATATCCATTAAATAAAATTATATGTTAAAAGGACATCCCAAAGGATTATTTGTTCTTGCCCTTGCAAACATGGGCGAGAGATTTGGTTACTATACCATGTTGGCTATTTTTGTACTCTTTATCCAGGCAAAGTTTGGTTTTGATAAGAATGCATCCAGCGAAATATTTTCTAATTTCTTAGCCTTGGTTTACTTCCTTCCGCTATTAGGAGGTATTGTAGCCGACCGTTTCCTTGGATATGGAAAAACAGTTATAACAGGTGTTGTTGTTATGTTTGTAGGATACCTGCTACTGGCTATGCCTACAGGAGTCGATTCAGCTGCCAAGTATATGATGTACGGTGCTTTAGGATTGATTTCTATTGGTACCGGACTTTTTAAAGGTAATATACAAGCTTTGGTTGGTAATTTGTATGATGATCCTAAATATAACTCAAAGCGTGATATGGCTTTCAGTATATTTTATATGTGTATCAATATTGGTGCATTCTTTGCTCCATCGGCTGCAGGTGCGGTATATAACTTCTTCCTGAAAAGAGCCGGACTCTTTTACGAAGCAAAGATTCCTGCACTGGCTCATCAGTTGGCTAACGGAACAATTACCCCTGAAGGTCTGACTAACTTTAAACAACTGGCCGAGGCTCAGTCTCCCGGTGCCAGTGCCAATCTTCAAGCTTTCGGAGCTAATTATATTCAAAAGCTTTCAGAAGGATATAACTACGGCTTTGGTGTAGCTTGTATTTCTCTGGTAATCTCTATTCTTATATTTGCTTTGTTCCGTAAATATTATAAAGCTGCCGATGTTACAGCACGTCAACAACAAAAAGCAGATGTTGCATCAGGACAAACAAATCATGTAGAAGAACTTTCAGGTGCCGAGACAAAGCAAAGACTTGTAGCCTTGTGTCTTGTGTTTGCAGTCGTTATTTTCTTCTGGATGGCATTCCATCAGAACGGATTAACATTGACATGGTTTGCCCGCGACTATACCAATAGTGCTGTTGGCGGACTAACGAGAATAGGTTTCGGTTTGCCTACCATGGTAATGATGATTGTGGCTTTCTACGGAATTCTTGGTTTTATTCAGGCAAAAAGCAATAATGCAAAAGTAATATCAGCAATAGCTTTCCTTATTGGAGCAGGCGGAGCATACGCCTACTATGTTGGTATGCCGGAAATATTAACCATCACTCCTGAAATCTTCCAGCAGTTCAACCCATTCTTCATTGTTATTCTTACTCCTGTTTCAGTAGCATTCTTTTCTATGCTCAGTAGCAAGGATAAAGAGCCATCGGCTCCGCGTAAGATTGGAATTGGTATGTTTATTGCAGCTTTTGCCTTTATAATGATGGCAATAGGTTCACTAGGACTTCCTAATCCGGATGCAATTGCATCGACCGGTGGAGTAAGTGATGTTTTAGTTTCTCCAAACATGCTTATTGGAACTTACTTCATGCTAACCATTGCCGAATTATTCCTTAGCCCAATGGGACTTAGCTTTGTTTCCCGTGTAGCTCCTCCTAAATATAAAGGATTGATGCAGGGTGGATGGCTTGCAGCCACAGCTATAGGTAACAAATGTGTAGCAATCATTGGTTATTTATGGGGAATTGAATTATGGATTATGTGGGGCGTTCTTGTAGTGCTTTGTATTATCTCAGGAACATTCATTTTCTCTATTATGAAGAAACTGGAAGCCGTTTCAAAGTAAGAAACAGATCAAGTTCTGTATAAATAACAATAGCCTTTCTTCATCCCGAAGAAAGGCTATTTTCATATAAAGATGCCTCAATCAGCATCCTGGTTATTAAGCGAATCATTCATTTAATACACAATATGTATTTTGCCATGTATCGTTTTGTTATTATATAACTCAGCCAACTGATCTATAAAATCAATTTTAGCCTGCTCCGTGAGTCTACTAAGGCCCGTAATAATAGTTTTCAGTTGTATATCATTCCCGGCAGTAACAGCTTTTACTGAATACGAGTCGAAAAAATCTGGGTCAGTATCTTTCATTACATAAATCCCTCTATAAATATTGGTCTCAATTATTGCTGTATGTACTCCATCACACTGTTCGTATGGTTTAGAACTTTTATGTTCAAATGTAATTTCTATAATCATATTATTTGAAATATATTCTTTACTATATAAAACAGATTATATGATAAAAATACTGCTTTCCCATATATACAATTTACATAAAACGTTCATTGTTTTGCATAAAACATTATCACCAACTATTAATCTTGTTTAATTCCTTGTATAATAAGTAACTAATACTGTTCTTTTTTGTTCTTAATAAACCAATGAGGAAAGTTTGCTTAATTTAAATCTGTGAAGTATGAAAGCACTACTTTTAGCCCTTATGTTTCTGATTTCAATGGCTGCATTCTCCCAGCAAAAATATAGTAGAGAAGATGGTGCTACTGTCTTGAAAGATAGTTCTATTATTTTGAAAGATAGTTCTGTTGTTGTAACCAAGGATAACCTTATGTCCTCCCAGTCAATTATTTTAGATCATCATGCTTTAGCGAAAAAGTACAAATCTAAATCTACATATTATGGAATTGCGGCAGCTGTTTTCGGGGTAGCATGCATTGGCTGTTATAAGTATCTTGCTGATAATATTTTATCTCAGAGTGGTGAGAATGCAGGAGTTATTGGTACTGTCTGCTTGGGGGCAGCTATTGGATGTACCATTGCATCAATCGTATATCATCACAAGGCGGGAAAAGAACTTAAATTATCAGTAAAAGGAACAACAGCCAGTCTGGTTTATACTTTTTGATTAGGAATTCAATACTTTCTATTATTTAATAAGGCAAGGATTTATCCCTGCCTTTCTTTTTATTCCCGAACATTTTAATTAAACAGGTGTATTGTTTCTTGTTAATAAAATAGGAAGCAATCTTTAAACTGATAAAATATATATTGTGTTATAATTTATGTGTTAAAATGTATATAATATGGAAATGATGTTGAGTATTTTTGTCAGTACTAAGATAATTATAATTTAATATTATATCGCTATGAAAAAATGTTCTACACTAAAATTCTTACTTGCAGCAATTAGTTTGTTTCTATCTGTAAGCTTGCAAGCACAGGAAATGTCGCCAGTTACCGTCCGTGTTGAAACTGCCGGTACATTATCTACTTTGATACAGGCTAAGGATAAGTATTTAATTACGGATCTAACCTTATCTGGTAATTTAAACGGAACGGATATACTTTACATTCGGGAGATGGCGGGAGGAGGTCTCTGGAAAGATAGTAAGACTGATGGAAAGCTTAAAAAGCTGGATATGGCTAATGCTAATATAGTATCTGGAGGAGATGCTTATTACAAATATTATTATGATTATGATGAATACGATAGAGATAGTATTGATAATTACGGACTTGTTACTAGTGAAACATCTTATTTACCTAATCGGATTTCGGAATATATGTTTTACAATTTAAGTAACTTGAATTCCATAATTCTACCTCAAAATATTACTTGGATTGACGATGCTGCTTTTGCAGATTGTATTGGTTTAACTTCTCTCAAAATTCCTGATAAGGTTACTGAATTTAGCGAGAATGCCTTTGCCGGTTGTAAAGGGCTTAAAACGATAATAATCCCTAATACTGTTACTTATTTTGGCTCTTGTGCATTTCGTGATTGCATAGGTTTATCTTCTATTACAATCCCATTAGGCTTGAAAACCATTTGGACTAATGCTTTTTATGGTTGTACTGGATTAAAAGAATTTATTGTTTCAGAAAATGATACGAAATTTGCAGCAGTTGAAGGCGTATTATTTAATAAAGATAAGTCAGAAATTTTAGCCTATCCAAATGCAAAATCTTCGGTATATATAATTCCTAATAGTGTTGGCAGCATTAGTGAAGAAGCTTTTGAGAGTTGTTCAAACTTAACATCTGTCACTATTCCAAATAGCGTAAAGAAAATTTGTAGTGACGCATTTGCTCTTTGCACAGGTTTAACTTCTATTACCATTCCTGCAAGCGTTACAAATATAGATGGAGAGAATCCTTTCTATGGTTGTGATGGGCTGAAAGAAATTCTGGCCCCTGAAGATAATCCTAAATATAAAACCATTGATGGTGTTTTGTATAATAAAGATGTAACTCAAATAATTGCTTATCCAAATGCTAAATCAACTGAATACACTGTCTTAAATGGCGTTGAAACTATAAATCCTTTTTCTTTTACGTGCTGTTCCACTTTAACATCTGTAACTATCCCAAATAGCGTGCAAAATATTGATTATTATGCTTTCTGTTATTCTCCCAAACTAACTTCTGTCAATATGGGTAATGCTATTATTTCTATCGGTGGGGCAGCTTTTTGGAAATGCACAGGTTTAAAATTAATTAATATCCCTAATAGTGTAAAAACTATAGACATGCAAGCTTTTGCAGATTGTACGGCATTGACTTCTGTTTCTATTGGTAAAAGTGTTACTTCAATAGGAGATTATGCTTTCTTAGGTTGCTCTGCATTGAAAGAAATTCATTGTAAGAACAGTGTTCCGTCAGAATTGTTAGTTTATAAAGATAGTGGGAGTAAACGTACATATTCATTTGGTTATGTTGATAAGACTTCATGCAAACTCTATGTTCCCAAAGGTTCTTATTCTGCTTATAAGAGTGCAGAAGGATGGAAAGAGTTTAATATTATTCTTGAAGAAGAATCTACCGCTATTTCGGAAGTAGAAACAAATAATGTATCGGTGTATACAGAGTCGGGAAATGTGGTTATAAAGAATGCAGAACCGGGAAAAATAGTTTATGTTTATAATACCCTGGGCACTTTGCTTCAAACGGTTAAGGTTACTGATAATGAGCTGATAATAACTCTTCCAATCAACCAGATTTATTTTATTCGAATAGCAGATAAACGATATAAGGTTGCTTTGTAAATTTAGTAGGTAAAATAATTAGGTGAGCAATTTGTGCTCACCTAATATATCTTATAAATAATAAAATGTTGACATGATTAGTTTATTGGATTATTACTTTTTGAATTTTATTACCAATTTTGATTATATATAAACCTTTAGCTAAGTTTATGTCTTCGTCTGTTTTTTCAGTTACAAATTGTTCTACTATATGTCCTTGTAAATTATATATAGCAACCTTTTGATTTATAGCATTTTTTATACTAAGTATTGAGCTGTTTACTACTGTTATTGTAATTTCATTATTAACCTCTGATATAATCCCTGTTGCTTCCTCTTCAATAATATTAAATTGTTTCCAGACGCTATTAGAGGAATATTTGGTTTTAGAACCTTTGGGAACATACAAATTACATCTTGATGTATGTACATCTTGAAACATTGAATAACTAACTAATTGAGGTGTGGCACTTTGATCATGAATAGCCTCAAGACTAAAGCATTTGCAAAACACATACATCCCAAAATTAGTTACAGAACTTGGCATTGTAATGTTTTTGAGTGCTTCGCAGTCAGCAAAAGCATAATCTTCTATTTTAACAATAGAATTAGGTATTGTTACAGAGGTTAACTTTGTGCAAAATTCAAATGTCCCATAAGGAATAGTAGTCATTGAAGAAGAAATTATTGCTGATTTTAAATTGTAGCAGGAATTAAAGACCCACCATCCAATGCTAGTAACAGATTTTGGAATTTCTATTGAAGAGAAAGCTGCCGCACTAAAACAATATGTTCCCAATGAAGTGACTGTTTCAGGTATTGTGAAAGATATTAAACTAGTGCATGCAGAGAATGCATATTCGCTAATTTTAGTTACTGTTTTTGGAATACTTATTGTTGAAAGACTTGAGCATGCAGCAAAACAACCTTTACTGATCTCTTTAATAACCCCATCGATTTTTACAGAGGATAGACTACGGCATTCATTGAAACAATAATCTCCTATTTTATTTACTGAACTTGGTATATATAATTCTTTTAGATTTTCACATTTTTCGAATGCGAAATTTCCAATACTAATTAATGAAGCTGTAAAATTTACTCTACTTAATGATGTGCATTCTGAAAAGCTATTTTCACCTATATTGGTGACAGATTCTGGAAGATCCAATGTTTGAAGGTTGTGGCATCCTTTAAATGCCGATCCGTAAATGGTTGAAACTGATTTACCAATTTGAATAGTCTCAAGACTTGAACATAGATTAAATGCTTCTCCACTAATATAAGTTAGGGAATTTCCGATAATAGCATTTTTAAGGTTGGTGCAAATTGAAAAAGCGCCAGACCCTAGCTCTGTAACAGAATCTGGAATTTCTATTGAAATTAGACTACTACATGCACAGAAAGCTCCTTGTTTTATTTGTTTTATAGATTTACCCAATTGAACAGATTCTAACTTTTTGCACTCGAAAAAAGCAAAATTACCAATGCTTTTAACTGAATCACCAATTTTAGCAGTTACAAGATTTGTACATCCATCAAATGCGTTATAACCAATATCAGTTGTTGAATTTGGTATTATAATAGATTCAAGACTTGTGCATCCTGCAAATGCTTCATTAAATATATATTCAATAGATTCTGGTAGTAATATTTTTTTTAAATTACGACATTTTTCAAATTGTTTTGGACCTACTACGTTTATTGTATTAGGTAAAGAGATAGATGTTATAGATGTTTTGCCTTGAAATGCATAGTCATCAATATCTTTAACTGTGTATATATATCCATTGTATTCTACTTTTGGAGGAATTACTATGTCTCCTTTATAGCAATCTGTAAAGTTAGAGAGATCTATATAGACTGAGACTGTTTTGTCCGTTTTTGATAAATATTTGTAGTAAATAGTGACTCCATCATTGTTTTTTGCTGAAAAATCTTGTGAAAATAAGTCTACTGTTATGCATAATAAGTAAGTGAGTATAATTATCTTTTTCATAAAATGTGATTTAATGCAAATTTTTAATTACTTTAATTGTTAAATATACTAGAATATATTGTATTGAAAATTTGTTTTTATTGTAGTTTTATTATATGTGGACTTATTTAGGTGATATGTTGTATAATAATGATCTTATCTTGTCTCTTTTTTTTTGATTTGTAGTTATTCCCAAACCTCATCCGATGTCGAAAAGCACGGACATTCTTTAACATGTTCAGATGGTTCGATAATGCCGTTATAGTTTTTGTCCGGACTCAAATCCCGATGGCCTACTACCTTGCTACCTGGAAACTCTTTGAGTAACTTACTTACCAGGGCGTGCAGTGCAATCTGCTGAGACAATGTGCGCGTATCTGCTGGTTTACCGTTAGTGTCCAGTCCGCCTTCGTAGCAGATGCCCAAGGACTTTGCGTTATATCCGCGAGCGTGAGCTCCAACTTCATCGTGACTCCGCATGGGTTCCACTTTGCCATTTTTACGAATGTAGTAGTGATAGCCCCAGGAGCTGAATCCTCTTACTTTGTGAGCCGCGTTTATGTCTTGTGCAGTTATATCTCTATCAATTCTCGTTGCCGAGCAGTGAATTACAATTAAATTTATTTCTCTCATTTTGTTTTGCCGTTATTCTATTTCTAAATCCCTATAAATAAGTGGTTAAGAGACTAAAATGCCGTAATTTGTATTTCGTTCTCGCAAATAATTTCCTAAATGCCGTAATTCTGATTCAGGAATCCCATAAACAAGGCTTTCTAAAACCTTAAATGCCGTATTTTTTTCCTAAATGCCGTAATTCTATTTCTAAATCCTTATAAATAAGGGGTTAAGAGATTGAAATGCCGTAATTTGTATTTCGTTCTCGCAAATAATTTCCTAAATGCCGTAATTCTGATTCCGGAATCCTATAAACAAGGCTTTCTAAAATCTTAAATGCCGTAATCTTGATTTGGAAACCCTATAAACAACGGCATTCAGAAACCCGAATGCCGTAATTCTGTTTTCTGTGCCGTAACTATTGCCTGTCCTTGCAACCTGTAGCCAAACATTGGCCTTTTAGAGCGGTATTTAGTTGCGCGTTCAACGTAATCATCTCCTGATACATCTGCTTCACTTTTTCGGAAAGCTCGAAGTAATCTTTCTCAAAGCGGGTTACCTGCTCCATCAGGTAGTCGAACTGACTCTTTACCAGTTCGGTGAAATCCTGCACTTGCTTGGCATCCTTCTTTTTCAGAAAAGGAAGTACCATTTGCAGGATGTTTATTATGCCATTTAAAATTTTCATGTTTCTTGTTTTTACTTATTAATAAATGATTTTAGGTAGGAGAGGCTGTTCCTTTAATGAACGCCTCTCCGGTTTACCGATTCACTGCACTTGCCGTAAGTCCCGCTTTTAGGAAGAGTCCCGGATTTTGCCGGATGTTCTTTATCAATGCGGACTTAGGAAAGTACCTATGCACTTGCTATCCCACCTCGTTACCGCCATTGGTAACCTTCACCGGAAGCTTGGCCACCTGCGTGTATGCAAGTGTTTTTTGCATATTGGTGAGCAACTTACCGGGACGGAAACTGATTCTGGTTCCGCGAATCATGGAAGATACGAACTCATCTTCTTTTACGGCACCGTTACTTCTTACCCCAATCTGGAAGCTACCGAAGTTGCCCAGGCGAACAATTCTACCTTCGGCCAATGCCTTTTTCATCGATTCCAGAATTGCTTCTACTGCTGCTGCCACATCGGCACGGGTTACGGTACATCGTCCGTTTACCTCTTCGCAAAGAGAATCAAAATCCATTTCACCATAAGCCTGTGCGTGTGCGTAATACTTTCCCGGTTCCGAAGATTTAGCCGGATTCTTTCTCATAACTACTGAATACTTTACACTCATTTTCTTTACATTTTTAGTTGATTAATACTGTGGTAAAGAGCTCTTATCCTTTCTTGTTAACACTACAAAGATAGGGCATGACGGGGTAGGGGAAACAGTAGAGTGTATTAGGTTTAATCGGTTTGAATTAATTACAATTATTGGGTGTTTTATTGCCTTGAAAACTTGGTGAAACGGGCGAAAATTGGTAAATTTACGAGAATAAAAACAAGAAAGACTATGATAAAAACAGCAGAAGAATTTAAAATCCGGGCATACACCAAGGTAGAATTGGCTTGCCTTTACAATCCGTATATGACTATTCCCGGAGCCTTGCGCACACTTGCCCGCTGGATTGCCGGCAACAGTCAGTTAACAGCCGAACTTTCCGTTTTGGAATACAACCATCGTAACAGGATTTATACGCCACGCCAGGTTAAAGCAATTGTAGATTATTTGGGTGAGCCTTAAAAGTTTATCTAACGAGGATATTACTTAGTTTTATTTTTGGTTTGCATATATATACACAATAAACAGAAAAAAAGTATTATATATTATTATAGGTGATAATTGGTAGTAATGAAGGGTTATTGTAAAAGAATAGAAGAGTGATAATACTCTTCTATTCTTTTCTGGTTAGGGATAATTGGGTATTTATAATACCTTAAATGGTGTTTTGTTTCGTTTGTTATGCAAATGTATAATTTATTTTTTTTATTTGCAAAAAAATTACAAATAATTTTATAAATTATATTACAATTATTTCGCTTGCTTCATCAACCACTCCATTGGCGGCACATAATCGCCAATCTTCGTCATACTCTTGTTGTGCGAGAAGTACACATTGCCCGTTTCTCCGTTTCGGTGCTTGGCAATGTTTAACACACCAAGTCCCTCGGTGGGGTAGCCGCTATCCTTGTCGGTAGGAATGTTGTAAAGAGCCGGACGATAGAGCATCACAACAATGTCGGCATCCTGTTCTATGGCACCACTCTCACGTAGATCGCTCAGCTGTGGTTTTCCTCCGTAACGATTTTCAGCTTCGCGATTTAGCTGACTCAGCAAAATTACCGGACAATCCATCTCTTTAGCCAGCAACTTTGCTTTTCGGGCAGCAGTGGCAACCTCTTGCTCTCGGTTACGGTTCTCCTTAACGCTTCCTTTCATATCGCTCAGCTGTAGGTAGTCAATGAAGATGATGTCGCACTTACCCCTGCTTTTTAGCATTCTGGATTGAGCGCGGATATAGTCCATGCTCATAGACGGACTGTCGTCTACAATGATTGGCAGTTCTGCCAGTGATTCAGCCGTACTGAAAGCCTCGTTCCATTCCGTCTCGTCCGTCATTCCCGTTCGCCATCGGTAAGGGTTTACATCGCTCTCCATTAGAATAAATCGGTCGCCCAGTCGTTCGCCTTGCATCTCGATGCTGAAAAACACAGCATTCATGCCTGTCTTTGCCGCTATTTGTGCCAGGAACAGAGAAAACATGGTTTTACCTGTGGCCGGACGTGCTGCAATAACCACCAAATCGCCACGTTGCCATCCGCCGGTAATCTTGTTCAGGTCGGTAAGTCCCGTATCGGTACCCGTTACCCCGTTTGCAGAATTTTCTATACGTCCCTTCGCCTGGGTAAGCGTATCGTTCATCAGTGTCTCCATGTTGCGCAGGTTGTCCGCCTTCACTGCATCTTTCTCCACCCGCGTTGCCAACTCTTGCATTTCGCAAACCACATCTGCAATATCCATCGACATGTCCTGAGCTGTGCCCAGTAGTTGAGTGAGTCCTTTTATTATTTCGCGGCGCAGATACAGTTCTTTCACAATGAGGCAGTGTTCTTTAAGGTGAACAGTGCTGACCACCTGACTGCATAATTTGGTGATGTAATACGGACCATCCACCTTCTCGAGCTCATTGTTTCGGCGCAGCTCATCGGCAACGGTGATGAGGTCTATATCTCTGCGCCCGTTGTACATGCGCATCAGGGCGGCGAAGATAATACGGTGATTATCATAATAAAACATATCTGCCCGAAGATGCTGAGCCACCTCGGGCATGGCTTTCTTTTCCAGTATTGCGCTACCTAAAACTACACTTTCGGCATCAAAATCAAATGGCGATGATATATTCTTGTTCATACTAGGTTACGTTGTTAAATTTATAATCGTTCGTTAAAGAAACATTTTGCTTTCAGGTAATTCACAGCTGTTTTGTAGAACTGCTTGTTGTTTATCCTACGACAATACGGTTCAATTTTGTCTATAGCCAGTTCCTTTTCCTCTTTTGTTAGCCTTTTCCATATAAGGACAGCCAGACCGATGTCGTTAGCTTCCATTCCGGTAGCCTGGTGAAACTTGTTCCAGAACAAATAGAACTTCTGATCTTTCCTGGCAATTTTTTCTGCTTTAGATAGTTCAGGATTACCCACTTCTTCCTCTACCTTCTTTTTGGTGGTTTTACGTTTACCTGTAAGCACTTCATAGTTTATTACCTGCACAATTTTTACCCCATACTTAACCGGGATAATAGCAATAAGATTTTCCTTGACCATTTTCCTGAAGAAGCAACGTGTTTTCCCCACTGTCCAGTTAAATAATTTTGCCCACGAAGGATACGAAAGGAGCGATTCGCCACGTTTGCACATTAGTTTGTCTCCGTTTATAGCAACCTCTCTATCCGCGAAATTTACTGTAGCCAATACAGTAAGAAAAGCCTCCAGGTATGACATGTTGGTGTCTCTGTTATTGAAATTATGTGTAAGCAACTTTTTAGGGATAAGCACATACCCGCTGGTAAGAGCCTCGAAAGGCAGATGATCATTTTGCATAAGTGTAATTTTGGTATTAAAATTTGTAATAGTTAAACATTGTTGTTTGTTTTTCGTGGGGCAAAAGTAAGTGCAGATTCAATAGCCTCCAAATAGCTAATGCCGTTTTGAGCAAAAAATGCACTTTTATGCAGAAAATTCACTTTTTGTCACTATTTTGCATTTATTCATTGGTGAATAACGGCTTGTATATGTCTTGATTTAGCAAAAATAAATGTGCCGATAAAAGTACCGATCATAAATGCTTGTAAGTGGCTGTTTTGTAGAGAGGTATAAAAGCAAATATGTTTCTTTGGTGCCGATGAAAGCGCACCAAAGAAACACATTAGAATTGGATTTATATTACATATAAATCCTGTGGTGTTTTGTTTTTAAGAGAAAAGAAAAAGACGCATATAGCGTTAAAAATTGCTTTTGTCAGCAGGTTTTTTGTTACTGCAGCTATTAATCAGAAAGTCATCCGGATAGCCCCAATTATTGACTATCACTGTAACCTGTTTGGGTATAAAAATATCGTTATCAGATGAGTATCCTGCTTTCTGAAGCTCAGCATGCAGTACTTTATCTTCTTCTATAGCAGTAATAAACATTTTTTTTGCCATATTGGCACGTGAACAGTTGCGGAAATACATAGCAGCCATTTTGGCTATACGAACACATCCTTTGAGCTTATGCTCATAAGCACTATTTGTTATAGTCATTAAGTATTTGATTTTTTTATTATTAATAAAAGATATTTGTTCAATAGTATAAATCGATTTAACTTGTACAAATGTAATTATAAATATTCATTCCTGAAACATAAATTCAATATATTTTTAACATTAGATCTCGCGATATACAAAATTTTCAATTAGTTTTTGTTGTCTACAAAGTGACTTGTTTTTGAATGCTTTTTTATACGGATTATTTACCTTAAAATTTATCAGTGAATGGATGAGGATTTATTGGTTTATGGATTTTTTTTATTGGTGAATGGGGAAAATTGGTTGGGGTTTGATTTCTATTTTTGTAGGGATTGATGTTTTTATTTATATTTGTAGGGTGATAACAACTGCTGAACCTGTTTGTGTAATCATATACAGTTGTAAATACCCTATATTTGAAGGGTAATAACAACGTATGCTGTAAAAATCTGAACCTCTTTGCAGTTGTAAATACCCTATATTTGCAGGGTAATAACAACTACACGCAAATGCGAACAATGAGATAAAGGTTGTAAACACCCTATATTTGCAGGGTAATAACAACAGGAATCATAATGTTACAAACTGTCATGCTGTTGTAAATACCCTATATTTGAAGGGCAATAACAACTTAAAGTTATTTCTCCGTTAAATGGTCTGAGTTGTAAATACCTTATATTTGAAGGGCAATAACAACTTAACTCAATGCGAGGATTGTCCTAATCGTGTTGTAAATACCCTATATTTGAAGGGCAATAACAACTCATTGTTTGTTGATTGATTCAACTCTTTTAGTTGTAAATACCCTATATTTGCAGGGTAATAACAACTATATAGTATTGATATTGTATTCTCTCATAGTTGTAAATACCCTATATTTGAAGGGTAATAACAATATGAAGCCTGTAGTAATCTATAAACTAGATTATTACAGGCTTGTTTTGTGTTTAAAATCTACTTTTTATCCATATAATTAATATCTATGAGTCTGTTTTTTTTATTTTTTGATAAAAAGTAGAATATATAAAAGCAGACTTTGCAAAATAAAGCAAGTAGATGGTGGTGCTTGAAGATGATGGAGCTAAGAAATTATTTTAATAAAAAAGGCTAATCATTATGCAAGATTTTGAATAAATTTTCATTTAATAATAAACGCGGTCAGTAATTTAAATTATTAAAATATGAAAGGCTTTAAATTTAATTTTGGACTACTTTTAGTCATTTTCTCTGTACTTGGTATTACGGGTTGTTCTGATAATGAAGACGAATCTTTGTATTCGAAATGGGAAAAGTGTTTGGATAACCATACTGCTAATTATGTATTCGACGATCAAAGTAGGTGCTTCGGAGATGGTGGCGGAATTAGCCAGGAGAATTTTAAGAATATGGTCACAGGGCATGGATGGAAAAATTATGGAACCTGGGAAATTGACGAGAGTGGAAAAAGGCTTCCCGACGATTTTTATAAGAATGTTTATGGTGTTTATCCTGCTAATTTCTATTTTACAGAGGGGAATAAAATTACAACTTATCGAAAAGATGACTCAAAAGCAAACTCTATGCTTTCCAATACTCAGTCATACATCTTTGACGGTAGATATGAGGGTGTACCAAGAAGTGTGATATTACTGGTAGATGGTTCTTATATGCAAATAACAGGTTGGGATTTAGGTATACATCCCTCTTTCTGTGCAGTCTATCCATTAGGCTTAAAACGTAATAACAAAGATGTTTATGGCGTTTCTATTTTTGTGCAAATGACAGAAAAAGAGTTGAAGGAATTTCAAGCTGCCAACAAATCATAAAATAATAGCAATTTTCATGAACTGACTATTTTTAATGGCAGAACTGTAAATACCTTATATTTGCAGGGCAAAAAAAATATAAAGTCTGTAGTGATCTATGAAGTAGATTATTACAGGCTTTTTTTAATGAATTTAATTCACTTTCTGACCGATAAATTAGTTTTGCTTAGTATATTTTTTTATATTTGATATAAAATATTAAATATGGAAACAGAAGTTACAGCACAAAATAATTCTTTGACACTTACCAATAATCCTTATTATTTCGCTCACTATGCTAATATGGCCAGGCATAATGCTTATATAGTTCTCAATGAAATAAACGAGAAGATTTACAATAACAAAGTGAAAATACCCGAAGATGGACTAAGTGAATGCAAGTTAGTTAATTCATTTTCAAAGAAAAACAAAAAGGCTGATGAGTATGCACGCATAATCAAATTATTGACAGAACATTATCCGTTTATCCGCTTTTATGCTGATAGCTCCAAAGAGATGGGAAATATACCTTTAAAAGCTTATTTGGATATACTCGATAAAATAAGGAATGAAAACAATCATTACAATCATACTGCTGAAAGAAAGGAGATTAGCAAAATACAGGAATTGTTTCTGTTTGCAAAAGAGAAGGCGAAAGGGCGCATGATTGAGTTCTCTCCCGAAGACTTCGATCATCTGAATAACAGTAAGTATTATGCAATGACAGAAGATGGTTCGTTGACCAATACCGGAATCTATTTTTTCCTTTGTCTGTTTCTCGAAAAGAAACATGCTTTTCAGTTTCTGTCTCGAATAAAAGGATTTAAGCATAGAGAGCAGAAATCTCACAGGGCTACGCTCGAAACATTTACTCAGCTATGCTGCCGGTTGCCTTATCCAAAACTGGAAAGCAGTGATGTGGCACTGGATATGCTTAATGAAATAGCCCGTTGTCCCAACGCACTCTACGGTGTACTTGAAAATAAAGACAAAGAGACATTTAAGGTGGAGTTTAAGAACGGTGCAACCAACAATGAAATGGAAGTCCCCGAGCCTGTAATGAAACGCCACGATGATCGTTTCCCTTACTTTGCATTACGCTACTTTGATAAAAGCCAGGCTCTGGATGGCATTACCTCTCACTTGCAGCTGGGCAGGCGCATTGTTTCTGATCCTCATCAAAAGAAAATTGGTGCCGAAGTGCGTACTCACGAAATACTTAAAGATATGCGAACCGCTCATCAGCTTGCTTATTTTGAAACAGATGCAGCCAAAGAGTTTTATACGAATATACCTGTAGTAGAGCATTATGCGCCTCAGTATCGCATTGTGGGCAATAGGATTGGATTGTTCTTTGACTATGAGTGTTGGGGAAAATATACCGTTCCTAAAGAAAACGTAAAGCCCGATGCCATTATAAGTATCCACGATCTTGGAGCTCTCTACTTTTACAACCGTCTTTATAAAGAAGGTAGTGTAAAGCAATCGCCCAAGGAACTCATGAAAAGCTATCTGGAAAACATGAACAGACTGTTTGATGATGTTAAGAAGGGAAACATAAAGCCTGTTAATGATGGTGAGAAACTCACTCCGCTGTTTAAAATAAAAGATAAAGAAGATGAATATGAAATAAGACTGGAGAATCTGAAAGAATTATCGGCTTTGCTTCAGACGGAACTGGATAAGCGGGGATATGGAATTGAGGTGAAAAATCTGCCCGACGTGTGCCGTGAATATCTTCTTGGCTACAAGGAAAGCTCTGCTAAAGATAAGGCAAAAAGACGATTTAAACGAATGCTCAGAGAAACTCAGTTTGCCTTAAAGAAGGTGGAGCGAGTTTTAATTCAGGAAACTTCGCTGCTGGCAAGCGGTTTGAAGGTGGGCGAAATGGCTCAGGAATTGGCACGGGATATTGTTTTCCTTATAAAGCCAAAGATAGTAAAGAAGATAATAAAAAGTGGAACAGATGCGGGGAAAGAGGTAGAGTGCAAGCAGAAAATCAATAATATGGAATTTGATGTGCTGCAAAAGATGCTTGCTTTCTATCCTGTTTACAAAGAAGAGATTGAACATTTTCTGTGGACTATGGTAAACAAAAGAGATCCGAACGCTTTTTCGCATCCTTTTCTGTTTAGAGCTTTATTGAAAATAAAGACTTGTCGCAACTTAAATGATTTTTATAAAGAATACTATTTACATAAGCAAAGATGGATTGAAGGAGTATCAAAGAGTATCACTCCCGAAGTGCTAAGAGATAATGAATATTTCCTGAAACTGGAGAACGGTAATGCATTTCCTCACAATTACAATGGGGAAGCAATCTTTATACCATCGGGTTTCTTTAATAAGGAAATAACCCGAGCTATGGTGCAGATTGGGTATAAGATAGAAAATCCGGAAAAGGGGGCCAATGCCGCTTATTGGATAAAGCAATACTTTGAGGGTAAATCTCAGCCGTTTTATAACTTGCCACGTTATTATAATGAATCCTTAGGTGGCAAAGAGCCTGTTTATATAGAAAGGGACAAACTGAAAAAGCAAATACTGGAAGGCGATTTTAATCGTTTAACGGAGGATGAACAGAAAAGAAGAAAGGTGTTAGCGAAAAGAATCAGGGAGAATGAATCGGAGATCCTTACCAACCAGACTAACGACCGCGTGATGTATCTAATGGCAATGGAGCTCATAGATAGTGAAAATCCATTGAAAAAGAACGAAATTGTTTCTGTGGGATATAACATAAAAGAGGGAACTAATTTGCTTGATAATAATAAGGTGAGTTGGAATATTCAGGGCAGAAGGGTAGTAGCCGAACTTCCTATAAAGCGCTATGGAGAGTATCGCCGTTTCCTGAAAGATCGCCGATTGGAAAACTTACTTAAATACTATCCCGAAGGTAAAGAGCTACAGCTTGGAACATTAAAAAGTGGTGAAGTAGAGGAAAAAGGGAAAAAGTACACCAACAGCAATCTGGTGGATGAACTGGAACTGTTCGATTTGAAACGGAATGAATTAATGGAGCAAGTGTACTTGTTCGAAAAGATTCTGTGTACAAACTATGCTGATAAGATAAAGGCTGTACTTCCCGATAAAGAAAGAAACAAACCATACATTGAACATTACCATTGTTTGATGTATGCAAAGAATGAAATGAAACTTTTCAAGGAAGTCGGTGAGCTGGAACACGAACATTTCAATGAACTTCGGAATAAAATTAGCCACAATCAGATGCCTTATACAGACTGGTTAATGGAGCGTGTTATAGCCAATAAGGAAGAACCTATGATTACAAACCGTATTGTAGACTTAATCCTTTCCATTTACAAAGAGCTGAATAGTCAATTAGTAATCATTACAAACTCTAAATAATGGAAGCAATGAAAGAGTGGCTTGGTATATTACTGGAACCTTTAGCTGTTATTATGGCAGTAGCCATAACATTGTGGTGGGGACATAAATATTGGAGGAAGCAAAAGAATGAAGAAGGACTTTTCCTGCAAAAGCAGAAACTCTATGAAGCAAAGCTAGAAGCGGTAAAAGCAGTCTGGGGGCTGATAATATTTTTCTCAGAGAACGATAATGATAAGAACATGTTTCTAAGAGGAGGTAAGAACGAACAGGGTGAAAAGGAATTCTATTTTCGTGCAGATCAAGCCAAGCAGTTCTTTGACCAACTAAACATTGTTTTCTTTGAACAAGGGCATGGTGTCTTTCTGGAAAAAGAAATAAAGAGCTTAATCTTTGAACTACGCAGTCAGGCATACGCGTATCACATAGCCTCAAAATCTCCTGAAAGGAAAATTTTAATAGAAAACGCTCAAAAGTATAATCGAATAGTGGAAATTAGAGAACAACTGATAAAGACTTTAAGGGAATTATTGCTGATTCACTAACTGGGATAATGCAATGTTCTTATAACTTTAAGACAAATAACGCCAATCGCTCGCTTATTGTGTTGCTTTATATTTATAGAGCGAAAACAAGCAAAATGCGATTATTCGCAAAGCCGAGGGGTTGTGAATGCTCTATATTTGAAGAGTGAAAACAACTGTTGTTGATTTTTTGTAAAATTCCATAGTGTTGTAAATTCTCTATATTTGAAGGGTGAAAACAACTAACTCATTGTTTGCATCAACATTCTGATTGTTGTAAAGGCTCACCCGATAATTATTGGGGCTACGCATAAAGCTTACTCAATCTAAAGAAGAAAAACTTTATATCAATCACTCCTTTAAGCTGTGCCCAAAATTGTTTGATCTTTGCATTAAAAGATTCTGCTAAAAGAACTCAGCCCTTTAATTTTTAACATCTAAAAGTTTTACCGGAAAGTGATATTTATTTTACATGAATTTATTTGCTTATTTTAAAAAAAACAATGAACTTTACCAACAGTTTATACATCAAATAGACTAACGACAATAAGTTGCTTTAGAAAATAGCGATATTTAGATGATAGCGCATTGTTTTTATATTATTTAATTGCTTAATTAATTTACTTACTCTAATACACAAAGAATTATTATGATTGATTTATTAGCAGGTATTGCCACTATTCTTGGATTTACAATGCAAGTTTATGATAAATTTTCTGATAAAGAATCAGAAAAAGAAGAGCTTAATGATACAACTCTTCTGCTATTTTTAAAAGAATTATCAGTAAAATCTAAAGCAATCAAAGAGATACATCAAAAATACCACTCACTAAGTGGTGATATGCGTCCAGTTGCAACATTCTTATCCAACCCATATACATATGGGAAAATAGAAGTTAAACAAAGAGAATTAAGGAATGAACTAAAAAAGGCTTTACAAGGGCCAAGTGCAATTGTGGCACAAAATCATTTATCGGCAGACCTTCAAAGTAATTTTGAAGAATTAAAAATAAATTCAAAAGATAAAGACGTTCTTCTTGGCGCGATCAATAGTCTTAATGATTGTGAAATCAAAGCCCCATTGAGAAAAATTATTAATGCGCAATTTTATATTGAAACATTACACAACGGTTTCTGTGATACAATGCAAAAAGTAGGAAGATTCTCTCGTGGAGACTGGGGTGAGAGTGAATTTTCTTTTATATTAACAAATCATCGAATTTTCACATCTGACTTTTATCAGATTATTGACTCTGCTGATATAATATTAATGGGGTATTTGGATATTTACCATTACATAGCAAATAGCAAATCGCAAATAAGCTAAGGATAAAGATATATATGGAAAATATTATTAAAGAAATTTTAATTGAGCATAGAAGACTCAGTGAATGGGTAATTGATTTATCAGATAAAAAGCTACCGGAAGTTAAAGATATTGAGTTGATTATTCCAAAAATCAAAGAATTATTTAATAAAGTAGAATCAGTCAACACTAAACAGCTTCCTTACAGCACCTATCATCAATTACTAAAAGTCACGATAGAATGGAATTCGATATTGAGCTATTTTAATATTCAAATGATTCCATGTAAGTTTCGCCCTTTCCTTTGGATATCTCCCAAAGTTGCAATAAAAAGATTACCTAGAAAAAGCATTGAGGGAATAGTTGTGAGTACTAAAATGCAAAAAACAGCCATTATTGAAGTAGTTAACACGCAAAAGCATTCTAAGTATGGCAAAACAATTCAGAAAACAAAAAGATATAAGATACACGATCCGTTAGAAGAGTGTCGTGTTGGAGAAAAAGTGTTGGCTTTTGAAACAAGACATTTCAGTAAGAACAAATATCACCTATTTTATCGAAAAATATATTGATTGTAAGTTTCCGTGCAATAAAAATTTTGAATAGTGCCTTCGCGTTATCCACTTACAACACCTATACCTATACTCATTCGCAAATTGCTTCCATGCCACTTTATAGAAATATGGGAAACCATTCTTGAATAAACTTCCCTTGCATCATCTCTTCATAGGAGACTATAATCGTCAAACCCATTACAAGATGTATTTTGTATCACAATCTTGTATCCATTGATTACCTCATACATGTAATATTATCTGTACCATTAATAGACAGATGCGCCCGAAAGCCGTTCATGCAACCACCGCATTCAGCTGCTGGCAGACTTCTTTGTTGTATAAGCTTTCGTTTGACCACAAGTGAATTTGCGAAAAATAATAAATTTCGTTGTAAATGCTCTATATTTGAAGGGTGAAAACAACATCATCTTGAGATTCGCCTGCTGAAACTAGTTGTAAATGCTCTGTATTTGAAGGGTGAAAACAACTGAATGTAATAAGCGGCCATAACGTCAAAGGTTGTAAATGCTCTATATTTGAAGGGTGAAAACAACATGCTGTCTGCAATACGCAATATATTAGCGTATTGCAGACACAAAATGATTCATAATCTGATACTGGATTATATTGAACTAAAGAAATAGTCTCTATTTTTTATTTGTAATACATACTATACCTTATATAAATAATACTATGACATATCAGCTAATAGATGAAATAATTGAATTAAGTGAGTCAAAGCATTGGGAAACAGCCAAGCTTGAGTGGGAGTTTGAGAAAATATATTTAAGTGATACTCCTCAAACCTGCTTGTGTGGGCATTTCCCTATTGTAAATATCTGTGTTATTCGAAATAGAAAAAATCATTATCAAACAGAGGTTGGTAATTGCTGCATAAATAAATTCTTAGATATTGATAATGGCAATAAGATATTAATTTCCATAAAAAGGCTAAAGAGTGATGATTCAAAAAGTATGAGTCCGGAAGCCTTAATTTATTTATACGACAAGAATGTGATTTCCCAAATAGAATATAATATTTATTCTGATATTCAAAGAAAAAGGAATTTATCAGTTAAGCAATTAGATTTAAAAAAACGAATTAATAAAAAGCTTATAAACTTTACCAGTTATGAGGCAAATTCTGCTTTGTTTAAAATAAATTTAGTTTTGAAATGGGCGGAAACAAGGCCTGATTTTAATACAGCATTTGTTTTGTCATTAAAAGATTGCTGTGAAAAAGGAAGAATCTTAACTGTAAATCAAATGCTAGCACTTGATAAAATAATTACTTCCTATAAGATTAATTAAAATTAAATCTCTAAAAAGGATGACTGCGTTTTCTTTTTATATTTTGCATTATTTGATAGCTAATAGAAATAATAGTCAGTATTTACAGGAGATTCGGGGTGGTTTATTATGCATTTTAAGGTTTTACAGGGCAGCAATAATTCAAAATATAATTTGCAAAAGACTGTTTATGCTTTATAAATTTGTATCTTTGTAAGAAGATGTATCATAATAATGTAGTGTACTACTAAAAGGACATACGAAAATGAAAGATTAACAGATCGTTACTTACATAACAATCATAAAATATGAGATTAAAAAGTATACAGCTACAAAACTTCCGTTGTTACGAGGATCTAAAAATAGAACTCGACAAGAATTTTAATATAATTCTTGGTATCAACGGAACTGGTAAAACTGCCATTCTTGAAGCGGCTCGTATAGCTATAGGCTCTTTATATAGTGAATTTGATAAAATAGAAAATAAAATTTCGAGTCCGGGAATTAATACAGATGATGTTCGTTTACATAATGGTGAACGTCAGTACGAAGTACATATACTGACAGAAGCATGTGTTAGTGAAAGCATTAGTTCTTCTCTTATGAAGAACGAACCTATAATTTGGGAAAGAACATTGGAAAGACATGGAGGTAGAACTAAATTTGTTGGAGCTGAGGAAATAAAAGCCGTATCAAAGAGAATTCAAAAAATAGTTAGAAACTCAGGAGCTCAAAATATCCCTTTAATTGCTTATTATTCTACAGACCGCTATAAAAAAGAAAAGAAAAATACGGGGTTGGACGCTGATGGAAGTCGGTTGAGAGGATATTATAATTCGCTCGACGCAATGACTAATGTGTGGTTCTTCCTTAATATTTATAAGACTGAAACATTATGGGAGTTGCAACATAGTGAAAAATCGGTTTTATTGGCTGTTGTGAATAATGCTGTAATGGCTTGTATAGATGATTGTAGTAAATTATACCATGACGTAAAAAAAGATGAACTGATAATTGTTTTGAAAAATAATGGTGAATCTATTCCTTTTCACATGTTGTCTGATGGTGTAAGAAGTACGCTTGCAATGGTGATGGAAATAGCTTTTCGCTGTTATTTGCTCAATCCGCATTTGGATGAGCAAGCAGCAAAAGAAACAACGGGCGTAGTATTAATTGATGAAATAGATTTGCATCTGCATCCGGCTTGGCAGAAGAGGATTATAGGTGATTTGAGAAAGGCTTTTCCTGAGCTTCAATTTATTGTAACTACTCATGCGCCATTGGTAATCGGTTCTTTGAAAAGTGGAAAGATATTCAATATATCGGATAGACAAGTCTATGATTTCCCAATTCAATATGGAAAAGATGCCAACTCTATTTTAATTGAAATGAAAACCTCCGAAATGGATGATGAAATTAAAAAGAAAATAGAAGCTTATTTTCTTTTAATTGAAGGTGGAAAAGGGAAAATAGAACCAGCGCTAAATTTACGGGCAGAATTAGAATCTCTTTTGGGAAGAGATCATAGCGAAATACAGCGAGCTGATATGATGTTGAACTTCTTTTAAATAGTTCTTTGATGAGATATATTAATAAGAGAGTTAGATCTGAAGCTGCTGAATTATTAAATGATTGGATTAATAGAAGAAGAACAGTTGGGCAAAATCTTTTGTATGATCATTTTGATAAGAAAAAAGAGCTAAACGACAATTTAAGAAGTGAGCAAAAAGGAATCTGTTGCTATTGTCAGCAAGTTATAACTCATTACCATGGAGATAATAATGGTGGAAGCCATAACGAACATTTAATTCCAGAAAATGGAGAATATGGGCGTAAAGATTTACAGATGGATTATAATAATCTTTATGCCTCGTGTAATTATTCAAAAGGCAAATGCAAAGGTGATCAGCATTGTGGTGAAGCAAAACATGACAAACTAATCACGGAATTTATTCAAAGAGTTGATTGTGACAAGTATTTTAAATACAATGTGATTGGAGAAATTCTACCTTCAGGGCCATATAACTCTCACCAAGAATACAAGGAACATTATGATGACCTGACGGACGACCAAAGAGATGCGTATGATACAATTCAAACACTTAATCTTAATCATGAAAGTATTAAGCATCTTAGGAAAGGTGATCAGAAAGAATTATTTAAAATGCTTGGAGGAAAAACTAGGGAACAAGTTAGAGCCAATATTCAGATTATTAATACAAAGGATCAATATCCACGTTTTATTGATATGCTTCTATATTATATGAAACAAAAACAGTAAACATAATTTAGAATGCGAAATCATTGATTTCGCATTCTAATGAACGAAATTAATTAAATAAAATTATAAAACGCCTACCCTCACTGCATAAAAGCCCCCATTAGAATCGCCCAGGTAAATCATTCCATTGGCAATACAAGGAGTAGAAAGAATGGAACCCAACCCAAGTATTCGTTTCTCGGATGCAACATAGTCGTTGTCATATAGTTTAAAGTCGGCTCTGAATGTTCCATCTTCATTGTACACACTATGATAATTCAGCTTGCTACCATCCGTTTGAAATACTTCCCGGATAGTGTTCGAAGCAAGATCTACCTGATATAATTTACCGTTAAAACAGCCAAATAGAACCTGATTGCGTAACAAAACGGCTTCGGCATATACCCTCATATTCAATGGGAAGGTTGTTTTTATTTCTCCGGTTGCAGCCGTCATAATCCGAAAGTTGTGTGAGTCCGACGTTCCGTAGCACAGCAAACCATCGACCAATAGTGGTGCGGCAATAATCCAGCTATTGGGCTCTTCCTTACTCCAGTTGAGTTTGCCGGATTCGACGTTCAGCGAATACATAAAGTAATCTCTGCATCCAAATACAACCGACTGATTGTAAAGTGTTGCTCCCTTCTGAATTTCGCCTATAGGGAAATAGTTGTTTCCCTTTGTTTTAAATTTCCAGATTAAACTACCATCCGACAGATTTAGCGCATAAAAATAGCCGTCGAAACTGCCTACAAAAACTTTATCATGAACAACTAGCGGGGTAGCATGAACAATACCTCCTGTTTGAAATTTCCAACACAAATTACCCGACTGGGGATTCAATGCATAAATACAACCGTCTCCGCTACCTACAATCACTTTATTGTGAGCAAAAACAGGTGAAGATAAATAGTAGTCCCATATATCGAGTCTTTTCTCGCCAGCAGTTTGCACCTTCCAGTTTTGGCGTGCTGTGCGTTTATTAATGGAATAAATAAAACCGTCTGTGCTATTAAAAATGAGGTTTCCTTTGTAGACAAGCGGTTTGGACTTAACTTCTCCGCTGGTTTTAAATTTCCAGTTAAGTTTACCCTCTTGCGCATTCAGGGAATACATGCAAGAATCATTAGACCCAACAAATACGGCATTGCCATCAACAACCGGAGATGAATAAATACCGCTTTGAGTGGTGTATTTCCATTGCACGCTATATTGAGCCGTACCATTGAGCGAAAAGACGCTCAACAAGGCTACAATAGCATAAGTTTTAAATTTAAGATCAGTATGCATTACTTTATTATATATTATAACTATATTTTCGGTGTTGTTGCTTATATAGCAAAGGTATAATTTTTTGAAAATAATTCACAATGAAAGCTTTAATATCTTACAATCTTTTCCGGTATCATAAACGGCTTTGACAACTACCTGCATTACTATTTTATGTATTTAAATATGATTTCATATTATGCCGTTAAGGCTATTCTGTGAAGGTCGGCCTTTTGAGGTATAGGGCTTTTCTAAAGGTAAATTGATTCCAATTTAAATGTTTAAAAAGTCTTTCTAAAGTCCCTTGGCGACAGACCTCTAATACGAGTAAAGAATTTTGTGAATGAAGCTTGGTCTGAGAAATGCAAATCATAAGCCAATTGCGTTATACTTACTTCTGTTGCTTTCAGCCGTTGACAAGCTTCTATCATGAGTGAATGCTCTATGAAACTCATAACAGTACGACCACTGATTTGCTTTACAATCCGCGACAAATAGGTGGTTGTGATATTTAATTGATTGGCATAGTATACTAAATCGCGATGTTCGATAAAATTGGACGGTATTAATTGCAGAAAGGCTGCAAAGATTTCTTCGTATCGAGTTGGAATACGAAGGTGTTCCACCTGTATACTTTGGATATTGAGCAAATCGATACTGAAAACTTCACAAAGGTTAAGTAAAACTTCTTGTTGAAAGGCTGATGGTCGGATTATATGATGTCGAATTATCTGCAGAAGATTTGCCAGCAAATCGGCTTGTTCATCCGAAAGTGTCATTAGTGGTTTACTGAATTCAGCAATAGGAAAATAAGCTGCTTTAATAAAATGGCGTATCAATGGAGTTTCATTAATAAGCTTTTCATCAATAATAAGGCAATAACCTTCGTAATCATTCGTAATATGAATCATTTCATTAGGCATTCCTGGTGCATACGTGTGGAGGTCGTTTTTTTTAAGTTCAAGCAGCTGACCGTTGTAATCGACCGTCAAACACCCACGTCTTACCAAGGCGAACGAGAAAACAGATGCTCCACTCATAGGAACTCCGGTGATAATATCATTGTGATGCACTAAAAGACATGCTATCTGATCATTCCACAGCTGATAATGTATGGAACTATCATTCATTTTTATAAGTTCACCGGCGGTATACATACTTTCTTTTTGTGTGCAAAGATAAATCAAAATATGGAATTAATAAATGAGTTGTTTCGTTTTAAACATGTTTTGTCTCGTTAGTAACTTTAGATTTTTATAATAGTGCCATATTTTTGCACCCGATTAATAAACATAAATAATGAAAAAGATAATGATGATTGATGGTGGTCCGCGTAAAACGATGAATACGGCCGCCATGGTTGAAGCATTTTCGAAAGGTGCTCAATCTATTAGTAAAGAGATTGAAGTGAAACATATCCGTTTGTATGATATTGATTACAAAGGATGTCGTTCATGTCTTGCTTGCCAGATTAAGGGTAGCAAGTTTAAAGAATATTGTGGTTATAAGGATGGCATTTCTGAAATTTTAAAAGAAACGGCTTATTCCGATGGAATCTGTTTTTCTTCGCCCATGTATTTTGGTGACATCACAGCACAAACAAGAGCTTTCATGGAGCGTCTCTATTTCCCATGGCTTAGTTATAATGATTACAACCTGAAAGCGCCGAAACGTTTTCCTACAGCTTTCATTTACACTATGAATGCTCCAAAGGACTATCTGTCACAACTAGAGCCAACTTTCGACCGAATTGAAAGTATGACAACGGCTTTTCTGCAAAAACCTGAACGAATCATAGCTTTCAATACCTGTCAGGTAAACGACTATGATCGCTATGATATGGCAGCATATTCCAAGGAAGAGAAACTGAAATGGAGAGAAGAAAATTTTGATAATGATTTAAAACAAGCCTACGATGCTGGAATGCGTATGGCAAAACAAATATTGTCTGAATGAAAAAAATAATGATATTAAATGGTTCGGCAAGAACAAACGGAAAAACTTCTGCTTTGACAAGAGCATTTATAGAGGGTGCTGAACAAAACGGGAACGAGGTGCGTGAATTTTTTCTTACTAAGATGAACATCCGCGAATGTACCGGTTGTGATGCTTGTGTATTGGGCAAAGTGGCTACCTGCGCACAAAAAGACGATATGGAAAGCATCTATGAGGCTTACGAGTGGGCTGATGTGGTAGTATTTGCATCGCCTCTTTACTGGTGGCACATTACCGGTTTGTTGAAGATGGCTGTTGATCGTTTGTATTCTACCATAAACAGATTGGGACATGACGGATTCTGTCGAGACAGCGTACTGCTCATGACTGCCAACAGCTTAGATTGGGATCAGCCATTGGCCTGGTATTCGGGTTTTATTAATGTCTTGAAATGGAACAATCTCGGCATTGTTCTTGGAACTGGAAAAACAAAAGAGGCTCAATTGTTGGGAGCATCGATAATATAATGAATATCTGATACATTAGTTATAATCTTCATTATTAGAAATATAATAGCCTCAGTTTAGTGATTTTTCTTCGCTGAATTGAGGCTATCTTTTTATCTCTTTCTACAAAGTGAAGTTATTCCGTTTGAGCATAAAATGAGAAGCAGAGCAATTGCTGATGTAATAAATGCTTTTTTCATACAGTTATGGATATAATTAAAACTTGATAAAATTAGACAGTTATTATTATTTAGCATACTTTTCCCGCTTTTACACACTGATTTTGTGTATTTTATAATGCTTCATAATAAGCAGAAAAACTAGTATGAAGAAGAATCCTATCAGCGTTTCTCCGAAAAGCATCATCTTTACACTGTAATAATCATGAATCCATCCATCAATAGCAACCATATACACAAGCGGTATGTTGCCAATGGAGGAAAGTAATGCAAACTTGGTAGAAGCAAGACCATATCCGATGACATGTAAAACAATTGCCGAGTAGGCGGCGTAGTTTACACCACACATAAAGGCGTAGGCTAAAACCCCGATAGTATATGTTGACGTCACATAATGCGAAATTCCCATTAAAAACGTTATTGCAGCCAATGCTGCCCCCGAACCGAAATAAGCAATCCACCGGCCAAACTTATCAGAAATGAAACCTCCGGTGAGTCCGCCCAATGCACTTATAAATCCGCTTATAGCTCCTGTAACAAGCGCCACTGTATCAGGGCTAACCAGCCAGTCTTTTGCTACGGACGACCAAATAAATTGGGCAGCCCCAACTCCAATTGGTGTAAATACTAATATGGATGAAAACAGTGCTAAAGGAGAATGAACCAGTTCTTTAATAGCAGTGCCTATAAGTTTTGTTCTTTCCAGAATCTTTTTATCTGAAACGGCTTTAACCTGTGGAACCCAATAAAGAGCTAACGAACAACAAAGTATAACAAAAGAGAGTACCAGAATAGCAGCTTGATGCGAATAATGTGTTGAAAGCCATAAGCCGGCACCTCCACCAAGGCCTGTCCCTCCTAAATTAGCAGCCTGGAAGCAACCGGATGCCATGCCTTTCCTCTCTTTCTTTACCGTTTTAGCCATAAAACCTCCTACGGGAGATACCACAAAGGTAGAAGCTACCAAGGAGACAAAAACCAGGGTTGTTATGGTTGCCTTGAAGTAAGGAGTAAGAGGGATGAAACAAAATAGGGATAAAGTAATAGAGCTTAAAATAACCCCAAAAATATACCATTTGTGTAAGTTAAAAGTTAAGTCGGTCATTGGTCCCCAAAGGAAGCGCAACACATTGGAAGATATACCTAATGAGCTAATTATAGCTACAGAAGCAACTGAAAATCCGTTTTGTACTAACAAGTAGGGTAATGTAACAGTGACAAAACCGCCACATATTCCACAAGGTAGAACAAGAACCAAAAAAGTGAATGGATTGGTATGTTTTCTTTGTACCGACATATACTTCCTTTTTACTATATTATTCTTGATTTTACAGTAAAGTTTAAACTCGGTTACCATCAATTTAAACATCTCACAACAAGAATAGTTGTTCAAGAAAGTATAAGATTTGTTATCGTAAAACGGATGGAAATATAAATTTTCTGATAGATTGATAAATTAAAATAGACGGGGAAGAAATAATAAAAGCCTCCCTTAGCAATAAAGAGAGGCTCTTGTTATTATACTATCAATAAAGTTTATCTTTTATACTGGCAGCAGCTTGGCAGAGCTTTGTAGGCCTCAGGGGTTGCTTTAATCGTTCCGGCATCGTGACCGGCTTTGGCAACGGCCTGCATTACTTTTTTAGGAGTAGCTACTGCCGGATCATACTGCAAATGTAATGTCTGACTTTTCTGTTCCCACATTGCCATTTTTACTCCTTTTACACTCTTGGCAGCTTTTTCAATACGTGCTTTACACAGTTCACAGCTTCCTTTAACAGGAATCTGCACGTGTTTTGTTTTGGCAGCCGGAACTGCTACGGTAGTCTTTGCTTTATTGGGACTTTGAACTGAAGCTTTAACAGGTAAAGCTGTTACAATAGCTAACATAAGAGTAGCTAAACTCAATTTAATCATTCTTGTTTTCATATTCTTTATCATTTAATTGGTAAATAACTTACTGATTCTTATTACATGTCCATTCCTGGCATGCTGTTAGTTTTTTTATTTTCTGGTTTGTCCTGGTTCATCATGCTTTGCTTACCATCAAGCTGGGCACTGGCATCAATGGCAAAAGCTCCGTTGGTTACTATCTCTTCGCCCGATGCTAGTCCGCTAAGCACTACATAGGCACCCGAAAGTGACGGACCTAATTCTATTTCCCTCAGCGTAAAGGTTGGTACGGAGGTGCCGGGTGTTTTAACGTAAACAACAGAACGCTTACCGGTCCACAGTACTGCCGATTGCGGAATAACCAGCTGATCTTTACTCTTAGCCAATGAAGCCTTTACATTGCCGGTTACAAACATCTCCGGCTTTAGTTTGCCGTCGCTGTTGTTTAGCTCTACTCTTATGCCTGCTGTGCGAGTAGAGGGATTAATTACCGGATCGATAAAAGATACCTTTCCCGAAAAGACTTTCCCCGGAATAGCCTGAAGCGTGAAATCGATCTTGTTTCCTAGTTTAAGGAATGGCAAATCTCCTTCATAGGCTTGAAAAACAGCCCATACACGAGATAGATCGGCTATCTGGAAAAGTACGGAACCTTGATTGATGTAATCGCCCTTATTTACTTGTTTTGCGATAACCTTGCCACTTGTGGTTGCTTTTATCTCTACGAAAGGAGAGGTCTTTCCCGATTTCTCTATAGCAGCAATCTGTTGATCTGTAAGATTCCACAAACGAAGCTTCTCTCTTGCAGCATCCAGCAAATAGGCCTTCTGCTGAGAGTTGCCCATCCGTGCTGTCTCCAGTAATTCTTGCTGGGCTGTATATATTTCCGGAGAGTAGACAGAAGCAAGTGTTTGTCCTTTTCTGACAGATTCTCCTGTGAAATTTACCCAAAGACGCTCCACACGACCACTTACTGTAGCTGTTTGCGATTGCATCAGTCGCTCATCCGGTTGGATTTTTCCATAAAGGCGTAAATCTTTCGCCCTGTTATCATTGCCAACAATCGAAGTCTGCACATTAGCCAACGCCAAAGCCTCTTCGGATAATTGTACGGCATTAGGATCAATGGTAGCACTGCTGTCTCCGGAAGTGCCGCTATCTTTCAAAGGGATTAAATCCATACCGCAAATAGGGCACTGACCGGGTTTATCCATTTTAATTTGTGGATGCATGGAGCAGGTCCAGATGGTATGTTTGTGCTCATGTACCTCTTTCTTTGCAATGCTCTCCGCCTTATCCTTACTGCCGGATGAATGGAAAAACAGCCATCCTAATGCTAGTCCTGCAAATAAAATTAGCAGGTATTTCAAGTAGCTTCTTTTTAAAGCTTCATTGATCCATTCTTTATATTGCTTTTTCATCTTTTTCTTTATTTATTAGTTGTAATCAAATCGTCTTTAGCTATAATCTTCTCAAATTCGGCAACTGCAGTGTTGTATTCCACAACGGAATCTACCTGTTTTAAGCTATAATTAAGCAATTCACGCTGCACTTGCAATACGTCTGTGAGGCTTACACTTGATGCCGTAAATTCACGGAGCATCAGTTGGAATGTGGTTTCTGTAAGCTGACGTTGCTTCTCGTAAAGAGCTATTTTTCTTGAAGCATCAGCAATGCGCAGGTTAATAGCAACGAAACTGGCCTCCAGCTCATTCTGGGTATTTTGATATTGAAGCTCTGCAGATTGTTGCATTAGTTTGCTGTCTTTAACCTGGGCTTTATACTTCTTTCTGTAAATTGGCAACGTAAACTTAACCATGGGCATTATCATGTCCATACCATTCATATTGTTCATGGTGTTCATATCTTCGGGCTTCTTTACGTTAATCATGTACTCCAGTCCAATCCCTATCATGGGGTAACCCATCTTTTTCGCCATTTCTCCTTTAGCCTCGTAAGAAGCACTTTCTGCTTTCCACATAGCAAGCATAGGGTTCTGTGTAACAACGGCTGCCCATGCTGTAGCATCATTAGTTATAAATGGTTTTTGCAGCAAGGTATCGGGCACACTGACAGTTGAAGCAGACGGACGTCCCAGTAAAGCATTGAACGCTGCTACGGCTGCTGTAAACTGTGACTGTGTTGTTTCGAGCGTGTTTTCCAGTTCGGCTCTTTCAATCTGTATACGCAGTACGTCGGACATGCCACCGCTACTTCCACTCATGGATGAAGAAGGCATGCTGCCCGCCATAGAGCCTGACTGGCTTGATGGCATTGCAGAAGAGGATGGTGCACTAACAGATGAAGTTCCGCCCATTCCTGCCATTCCTCCACCTGTAGAGGTCGGCGTTCCCGATGATACCTGAGCTGCAGTTGAAGAGCCGGAAGTGTATGAAGAAGAACCGGAAGTTCTACCTTTTCCACTCGGGGACTTGTATCTGTAAAGAGCAATTTCCTCTAATGATTTCAGTAGTTTAATGTTCTCTCTGATATTTGCAAGCTGTGCCTGAATGCTGTTTAGCTTATACCATTGAGACTGAACGTTATAAATCACTTCATAGCTGCTCTCTCTGAACTTCTCGTAAGATGCCTTTGCCATCCACGACATTTCTGATTTGGCAGCTTTCAGCGTTCCGAACCAGGGAAACATTTGCATCAAGCTCAGTGTTCCTATCTCTTTGCCATTTACCTGCTCCATAGACTTCAGGTAAAAACTGAATCCTAGTTCTGGGTCGGGTAACGATCCGGCAGGGACTACACGTTGCATGGAAGCCTCGTAGGCTGCAAAGTCGGCACGAATCTTCGGATTGTTTTTAAGAGCCTGTTGCACGTAGACAGCAATACTATCCTGCGCTTTAATCTGGCTATAGTTTGTTGTTAGCAGCACTACTACCAACAAACAAATATATCTATATATCATTTTCCTTTTCATTTGATTGGTTTGAATAGTTAGTTTCAATTTGTTCGGGTAATCGGTTGTTTTTCACTGCATTCTCTCTCCACCAGCACTGAAGTACGGGAACTACAAACATTGTCATGGTTTGAATCAGCATTCCTCCGAAAGTAGGGATGGCCATTGGCACCATTATGTCTGAACCCTTTCCGGTAGAGGTAAGCACAGGTAGCAAGGCTATTAACGTTGCAGCAGTTGTCATTGAAGCTGCACGTACCCTTTTTAGTCCGGCTTTCACTACTGCTTCACGAATCTCGTCCTTATCAGAAGGCTTTTCGTCAAGGAACATCTGATGAATGTAGGTACCCATTAAAACTCCATCGTTGGTAGCAATACCGAAGAGGGCAATGAATCCTACCCACACTGCTACACTCAGGTTGATGGTATGCATCTGAAACATATCGCGCATATTCATCCCTGCAATACTGAAGTTTAGGAACCATTCCTGACCGTATAGCCAGATGAGGATAAAACCTCCGGCAAAGGCTACAAACACACCCGAGAAGTGAATGAACGATGCTGTTACTGACTTGAAACGGAAATAGAGAATCAGCAAGATTAGTATTAAACTGATAGGTATTACAATCAATAATCTGTTTGTAGCTCGTACCTGCTGTTCATAGTTGCCGGCAAATTTGTATGTTACTCCTTTGGGGAGTTCTATTTTTCTCTCTTTAATATTGTTATCAAGTATTTTACTGGCTTCGTTTACCACATCTACTTCTGCTTTATCTGGCTGCTTATCAAAGATAACATATCCTACAAGGAAGGTATTTTCACTCTGTATCATCTGAGCACCTTTTGCATAGCTGATATCTGCCAATTCGCTTAGAGGTATTTGTGTGCCGTTAGAAACTGGAATCAATATCTGTCCCAAAGATTCAGGATTATCTCGCAATTCCCGGGCATAACGTAAACGGATAGGGAAACGTTCCCGACCTTCTACTGAGGTAGAAAGCTTCATTCCACCTACAGCAGCACCAATAACCTCCTGTAAATCGGAAACCTTAACGCCATATCGAGCCATATTTTCTCTGTTTAGCTTTATCTCCAGATAAGGAGCTCCCACAGCACGATCATAAAAAACGGATGCAGGCAGCACGGAAGGAACCTTTTTCAAAGCTTGTTCCATCGCCTTTCCGGCTTTTTCAATGGATTCCAGATCCGGACCATAGATTTTAAGTCCCATAGGAGCTCTCATTCCGGTGGAAAGCATCACCATACGTGTGGCAATAGGCTGCAGTTTGGGCGCAGATGTTAGTCCGGGAAGATTGGTTACCTTCACTATTTCATTCCAGATATCATTTTTATTTCTTATCTCAGGACGCCATTGACGGTAATATTCTCCGTATCTGTAAGGTATCAGACTATCTTTGGGAATAACTCTGAATTCTTTCTCAGGATCGTATGTTTTGCCACCTAAGAGCACAAACCGTCCTTTCCTGTCAACTTTAAATCGCTCTCGCTGGCCATCTTCATTCAGCATATATTCCGGACGATAATTAATTGTATTCTCGTACATCTGAATGGGAGCAGGATCGAGAGCCGAATTTGCACGTCCCCATTTGCCTACAGCCAGTTCTACTTCAGGAATACCTTTTAGTCGCCTGTCCAGCTTTTCAATGTTCTGAAGATTTTGCTCAACACCCGAGTGTGGCATGCTGGTAGGCATCAACAGATAAGAACCTTCATCCAGACTAGGCATAAACTCTTTTCCTATACCGGGGAACTCTTTGCTGGCACTGCTCCAGAAAGTGGTTTTCCTGAAGGTATTCCAACCTACTGTTTCGAACCCTTTGGCCACAAAACCAAATGTTTTATCGAACCCTATCCATATTACCGAGCCAAACAGCAGGGTGAAGATAGGTATAGCCATAAATTTCCATCTGTTGGCAAGGCACCAGCGAAGAATCTTCTCGTAATAAATAACCAGAGACCAGAGCATAGTAAGGATTACGGCTATTATGCCTGCCACAAACAGCATATTGAGCAGAATACCATTCTGTGGTCCCAAAGGAAGCCATTCCGACGATAGGTAATAGACTGTAGTTAGTAATGTAATGCCTATATTTATATAGTTAGGATAATGCTTCTTTTCCTGTTTCCATTTGTAGGTGAGCAGATTATTAAGTCCGATGGCTGTTAGCGCCAATGCCGGAATTGAACCACTAAAGGCAAACAACAATATGCCTGCTACAATAAGCAGTATATTGGCTACTTTGCGATAGCCGTGTTTAGGTATGCGCAATGAGAATATCCAGTAGGCAAGGGTAGGCAGCAGAACGAGTCCCAAGATAAAGGCTGAAACCAATGCAAACGTTTTGGTATAAGCCAGCGGATGAAACATTTTACCCTCCTGAGCCTGCATGGCAAACACCGGAATAAAGCTGATGATGGTAGTAAGCATTGCCGTACTGATGGCTCCGGATACTTCTGTTACGGAAGTATAGATCAGAGATACGAGATACTCTCCGTGTGCTTTTCCTCTATTTTCAGGGAAATCGAGGTGTCGCACTACATTCTCCATGAATACTACCCCCACATCTACCATTACTCCAATAGCTATAGCAATACCCGACAGAGCAACAATGTTGGCTTCGATACCCAGATTGCTCATGATAATGAAAGTACTTAATACGGCTAAAGGCAGCATACCGGCAATAACGATGGATGCACGTAGATTTATAACCAGTACAATAACAACGATGATACAGATTAAAATTTCATGATCTAAAGCACTTTCTAACGTTCCAATAGTCTCTTTTATAAGTTGGGTGCGGTCATAGAACGGAACAACCGTAACTTTCGAAACTCTTCCATCGGGTAGAACCTTCTGAGGCATACCGGCCTCTGTCTCTTTAATCTTTGCCTTTACATTATTGATAACATCCATTGGATTAGAACCATATCTTGCCACTACAACAGCGCCAACTGCTTCCATGCCTTCCTTGTCCAATCCTCCGCGACGTGTAGCCGGACCGTAATTAACGGTTGCCACATCTTTTATTCTGACCGGAACACCATTTCGCGAAGTAATAGCAGCATTCTCAAGATCGGATAGATTCTTGATATATCCTAATCCCCTGATAAGGTATTCAACCTTGTTTATTTCAATAGTTTCGGCTCCAATATCGAGATTACTCTTCTTAACTGCATCCATAACGTCCATAACAGAGACGCCAAACGAACGCATAGCCTCAGGATTCAAATCTACCTGAAACTCTTTTACATAACCTCCCACAGAGGCAACTTCAGATACACCTTCGGCACTCGACAGAGAGTACTTTACATAATAATCCTGAATGGTACGTAACTCCTGAGGATCCCATCCTCCGGTAGGCTTCCCGGTTTTAGGATCACGGCCTTCGAGCGTGTACCAGAATATTTGTCCCAATGCTGTAGCATCAGGTCCCAGAGTGGGCTGAACACCTTCGGGTAATGTACCTGCAGGCAATGAATTTAATTTCTCAAGAATACGTGAACGACTCCAGTAGAACTCTACATTATCGTTAAATATGATGTAGATAAATGACATTCCGAACATAGAAGTACTACGTATGGTTTTAACGCCCGGAATGCCTAAAAGTGATGTTGTTAAAGGATAAGTTATCTGATCCTGAATATCCTTTGGTGATCTTCCCATCCATTCTGTTGCAACAATCTGCTGATTATCGCCTACATCGGGAATGGCATCTACAGCCACTGGATTGCGCGGAAGTAAACCTCCGTGCCAGTTAAACGGAGCAGTAGCTAGTCCCCAGACTATGATAACAATTAATAGAATTGATGTAACAAGCCTGTTTTTAAGAAAATAGTTGATTATTTTATTTAGCATATTTCTTGTTATTTATATAATTCACCAATTATCAGTTTAGTCAGTATATAGTACTAAACTAATAGTAAATTTCGTAATACCAAAACAAATTGCATTTTTTATTATACAACTCTTTGTTTAGTAAAGTAATTGATAATAAATGCTTTGTATGGTATAGTAATAACTAGTCTAAGCTAAAAATGGAGGCGCACGATCTCCTCCTGAACTAATAATAACGGGTTCGTGATAGAATGAAATATAGGGCTTATATTGAACCGTTATTGGATCTATATTTCCCTCGAATTCTGTAATATTAGGATACAGGTAAAACAAGTCCGAAAGAAAACTAAGGTGAAGATTAGGATTAATTTGTGCAATCTCTCCCTGAGTATATTCATTCTGAATTTTATAAAAATGCGATTCATTTTTGCAGCAACCACTACATTTCCGCATTCCCTTGCAGCAGGATTTTGCTTCATTCGCAATGGAAACAGACACAAGCTTTGCTCCACAATAATGGCTGGAGATAGGTACACCTATGGTACTTATCATTAAAAGTAAAACAGCTATTATGTGAATTAGTCTTTTTAGCATCTGTCTTTAACAGATTAATAAATTTGCCTATTTTATAAGAAACAAGATAAATCTTACTTTTGTTTAAAAATGTACATACTTATCGATGCTACAAATGTATAAGTTCTATATAGAATATAAAATACCACAAATATGGTATTTTTAGCCATCTTGCTTTATTTCTCGCGCTGAATATTTCTACTGCTTATAACAATATTTTTTTGTCTTAAAGCTATGTTTGCTACTTCCATTATATACTATTGATGTGCATCTTTAAGTTGAAAAAACGTGCGGTAAAACCTTGTGAATACAAACCTATATTCTATTATATTTAAGTACACAGCCACGGATAACTGGTGAGCACGTCATTTCTATATTTTGTTATAGTACATTTTAAAGAAGAGTGGAGTTACTTGTTCTGCACAATTATCTATTACACAGATTAAGAACGAAGTAAACAGCCTAAAAGGGTGGAGCTGCACGTTCATTACAAGTATCTCCTGATGTATTTGTTTTATCTTTTTGAAAAGATAAAAATTTTAACGATAATAAGTTTTGCAAAAAGAACTGCATCTCCTTTGTTATAATAAAAATAGAGAGAAGGCCGAAGCCTTCTCTCTGGTCTGGTTAGGAAGTTTACTCATTGATCACCAACGAGATTTTAAATCTAGAATTGAACATTCACCGATCCTCCTGCTGTAAGTAAATGCTTGATAGTACAGTTTCCAGGTACAGGAGAGGGTAGAAGGTTGTAATCAATAAAAAATCTTATACCAAAGTTTTGTTTCACCAGATAATTCATGGAAAGTCCCGAGCCAAGTGTTAGACCTCCTTTTTTACCAATTTCAGCTGTAGATGAAGAAAGGGTATATTTAGAGAAATGACTATATCCAGCTAGTAATTTACTTCCTGCCGACCATCTGGATGAGATGGGGTAAGAGAAATACGGACCTACAGAACCGGTAAAAATATCCAGGTTATCGTTTTGTGCTACGTCATCTACCAATACACCCATGCTGGCAACAGAAAATCGTCCTCCAAAGCCTAGATACGTATTCATAAACCATGCACCTTCCAGTCCGGCATTACTACCTGCTGAGAGTGATAGGCTGCTTCCATTATGCATACTAAACTCACCGGGTAAAAGGTTCACACCCAAATAGAGTCCAAAGAAAGATGGGTTATGAAAACGGTCGAACTGTTCCTCTTCAAGATAGGAGTGGGTAATACCTTTATCCTTGAATAGCACATCGGCCAAGAAATATCCGAATTCTGTAGATAGGATGCCAATTCCGGCACCGACCATAATGTCGCTTAACCAATGCTTGTTGTTCAGCTGGCGGGTAACTCCGGTAATTGTGGCCAAAGAATATGCTCCTATGCTGTACCACGGGCTACGGGTTAGTCCGTATTCCTTGTGCATCATGGTAGCAGCCATAAATGCCGTAGCTGTGTGTCCCGACGGAAACGAATGATTGTTTGATCCATCCGGGCGCATTACATTAGTAGTAGTCTTCAAGGTATTGACCGCAGCAGCCATAATAGCTACCGAAAATGCATCCGAGGCTAACATTCTAGACCACGAGCTTCGACCTTCTAAGCCACCTAACTTCATGCCAATCATTGCCATTGCAGGTGCAAACTGAAGGTAATCATCATAATGCTGTCTGAAAGTAGGTATGTATTCATTTCTGAGACTGCGGAAATGGTCGTCTCCATACTTCACGATTAATCCTCCGGCTATAAGCGGAGCACCAATATAAACCAACTGGAATGTGCGTGACGAGGTAACTCTATCGAGCTTTATTTTAAAGCTTTCTCTTTGTGCAGATAGGTTTGTACTGTCGTTTTGTATATTTAGAATTTGATTATAGTTTGCAGATGATTTCTGAACATTATCTCTTACAGTATTAATATCTTCAAGAGACAACATTCCTTTTTGCGTAGTAGTTTCACCAATCTTTTCCGGTGTGTTTGCCTGCGCTAACTCTTCATAAGATAGAAGTAACAGCAAACAGATAAAAAATAACTTCATAAGCATATCTGTTGAATGTTACGAAGTTAACAGGTGAAATCTGTATAAAATTTGAATTTATGGCTTATGGATAAAATAAATAATATAAAATATATTAATAAAAAAGGAGTACATTATTCTGTTTTTAGTCTAGTTAATGAAACTGACAATAAACTCATGTCTGTTTTCATTGTATTGATATTCAATATTCCATCCGTGAAAATTACAGATAGCCTTTACTATGGCTAACCCCAGACCATTTCCTTTTATTTTCTCGGAAGATCGGTTGAAGCGTTCGAATACTAAATCCTTGTTGAGCATGCCTTCTGCAGAGGTATTGGCTATAATTAGTTTATCTGGTTTTATGGTAATAAAGATTTCTCCATTGGCAATATTGTGCCTTACAGCATTAACTACCAGATTATTAATCAGGCTTTCCAGAAGAGTTTTATTTGCCTCTACAGTGAGAGATTCCACCTGAATATCTTCGTTGATTGATGTACCCTGAGTAAATCCATTTAAAAGAGGTAACATGTTCTCTGTGAGCTGAACTACATCTACAATCTCCATCTGTGTGTATTGTCTGTTATCTATCTTGGCAAGTAAGAGGAGGTCTTTATTCAACCGTGCTAATCGCCCGGATACTTCATACAGACTTTGTACAATGTCGGCTTGTTGCTCGGACAAGTCGGGCTGTTGCAGCAGTAAATCAAGCTTAGTTTGGAAAATAGCCAAAGGAGTTTGGAGCTCATGCGATGCATTTTCAGTAAACTCTTTTTGCATTTTGTAGCTGCGCAGGTTTTTCTCAATCAGTTTGGAAAGTACAGAATTAAGCCGGTTAAATTCTTTAATGTTACTTCTTAAAAATAGAGGAAGTGATTCCTGTTCAAGCGAAAAGTGTTCAATGCGTTTCAGCGTATCGTCAAAAGGAGCCCATATCTGCTTTGAAATTACTTTCAGCATCACACTTAAGGAAACCAGTAAAACTCCCATTATTATTCCGAACTGCAGCAATATACCTTCGAACAAATCTCGTTCAAAATCTGTGTGAGGTATAGGAGTTCCCAATTTAGCCGCGTCAATAACTTCTCTTAAATCTTCTGCATAATAATATTTGGTAAGCAGGTAAAAAAGAGGAGTGGTGAGTATAAAGATAATCGCCGTGCAAATAGTAAACCTGGTAAGACTTTTTTGAAGTAGACTTTTCATTCAATCCATTTATATCCGGTTCCATAAACATTTTTAATACAATCCTGGCAACCAGCTTCTGCCAGTTTGGCTTTCAGGTTCTTGATATGCGCATAGATAAAATCCTGACTATCGAGCATGTCTGCCATGTCGCCACTAAGATGTTCTGCCAATGCATTTTTTGAAACAACTCTGTTCTTGTTTCCTATGAGAAATAAAAGAAGCTCATATTCGGTTTTTGTCAGAGTAATAATCTGTTCGTTCACCTTAACTTCCTTGTTCAGAATATCGATTGTAAGATTGTTGATGGTGAGTAAGTTACTACTTGAAAATAACCTGCGGCGGATGATTGCATAGATGCGTACACTCAGCTCGGGAAGATGAAAAGGCTTGGGAAGATAGTCATCGGCCCCAATCTTTAGTCCGCGTATTTTGTCATCGAGTGAATCTTTTGCAGAGATGATAATAACTCCTGCAGGATTATTATGCCGCTTTATTTCGGTAAGAATATCCAGTCCGTTTCCTCCAGGTAGCATTAAGTCCAGCAAAATGCAATCGTAAGAGTAAAGACCTATCTTCTCCATGGCTTCATTATACGTAAAAGCCTGTTCGCACAGATAGTTTTCTGCGGAAAGATAGGTTGCTATCCCGCGTGACAGTTCGCGTTCGTCTTCAATAATCAATAGCTTCATAGGAACAAATATATACGAAAAAAGTGAATAATTTAAGAATGTGATGGTTTTATCCTATAAATGAATGTAGGTAATACTATAAGAAGTAAAGGCAGAGCCACTATAAACCCGCCAATGACCGCAATGGCAAGCGGCTGATGAAGCTGTGCTCCGGTACCTATCCCCATAGCTAAAGGCATAAGTGCAATAATAGCCCCGATTGCAGTCATTAGTTTGGGACGCAACCGTGTGCTGATAGCATATATCATTGCATGCTTGCGGCTCATAACCAATAAACTTTCGTGGTATTGCAAGTAAGTGAATATAGCATTCTCTCCAATGATTCCCACCATCATAATAATCCCGGTATAACTACCTACATTGAGTGCCGTTCCTGTTATATAGAGTAATATATAGCTACCGCATATACCCAAAACAGAAACCAATAAAATAACAAACGCAACTTTTATGTCTTTGAACATAAATAAGATTACTGCGAATACAAGCATGCACGATAGCAGAAGAATAAGCAATAACTCTTTGAATGATTGCTGTTGCTGAGCATAAGCGCCTCCATAAGTAATCGTATATCCTTTAGGCAGAGATATCTTGTTTTTTACTTCATGCTGTATTTTTTGCACAGTACCACCCAAATCTCCTTTATCCAGACGAGCTGTTACAACACCCATTGTTTGCAAATTCTCTCTTTCTATTTCACTTGAACCCGATTTAAATTCTACTCTGGCAAATTCCTTTAAAAGCTTTTGTTGCCCGTTAGGAAGAAATATCTGGCTGTTTTCTATCTCCTGAGCAGAGATGCCCTTATTAGAGTTGTAAATCAGCCGGATAGGGGTAAGCTGCTGTTTATCAAAGACAGTTCCTGATTCATTTCCTTCCATCATCGTCTGCAACTGAAATTGAAAGTCGGTTGGAGTAATATTATACTGAGCCAGCTTGTCGAAATCGGGTATGATTGAAATAGAAGGACCTGCAATCACAATTCCATTGAATACATCTGCGGTACCCGGTGTTTTCTCTACAATTTTTGCTACAGACTTTGCATAATTATGAATAATATTCTGATCTGGACCAAAGATCTTCACTTCAATAGGCTGAACAGAACTCATTAAATCTCCCAGCATATCTCCAATTACCTGTCCAAAGTCTATTCTCAATGCCGGCTGAGTTGATTCAACTTTTGACCGGATATCATCAATTACTTCATTTGTAGTTCGGTATCGGTTCTTCTTTAGCTGAATCAGATAATCTCCGATATTGGGTTCGGTAATAAAAAATCCCATCTGAGTACCAGTACGTCTGCTATAAGTTTCTACTTCAGGTATCTTTACCAGAATTTGTTCTACCTTAATCAGCATCTTATCCGTTTCTTCCAATGTTGTTCCGGGAGGTGACGCATAATCCATTACAATACTTCCTTCGTCCATTTCTGGCAGAAAGCCTGTTTCAAGATTAGGAATAGCAAAGGCTGCCATAGCAATAATCAAAAATATAAATCCTATGCTATAATAAGGTCTTGAAATGAAGAAATTCACCCATTTCCTTTCTTTAACTTCTTGTGGTTTTATTTCTTTGATTTTTCTTTTACTTCCCAGAAATAGATAGATAACGGGAAGCAAAATCCATGTTGCCATAAAAGAACAAATCAATGTGATAATCATTGTGTTGGTCATTACTTTAAAGTATGCACCGGCTACTCCCGTCATTAGCATAAAGGGTACGAATATAACAATCGTGCTCAAAGAAGAACCCACCATTGCTTTAAACAGATATTTTATAGCTTTGTGAATAACCATTTTTACAGACTCGTCAGGATACTCTTCATGAGTTCGGTAAATCTGCTCAACCACCACAATAGCGTCATCTATAATCAAGCCTACGGATGCAGCAATTGCTCCTAGTGTCATTATGTTAAAAGTTTGTCCCGTGGCATATAAAACAATTAGTGTTAATCCCAGAGTTAGAGGAATAGTAATTAAAATAGCAAGACATGCTCTCCATGATTTTAAGAAACTAACTACTACAATAATGGCCAAAACAAGTCCAATCCACAAACAATCAGTTACACTTGTTATGCTGTCATTCACAAAGTCAGCCTGTACGTAATAAGGCTTGATTTGCACATCCGAAGGAATAATATCTTTTAATTTCACTAGCTGTTTCTCCATATTGGAAGAAATATCCGATACATTTGCGCTAGGCTGCTGAATAACAGCTATCAGTATACTCTCTTTGCCGTTAGCATTTGTCATTATGTATTCCTTTGCCTTATGAATCTCAACTTTAGCTATATCACTCAGCTTTATAATCCGTTTCCCATCATTTTTAATCACACAGTTTTCCAGTTGCTGCAAATTTGTGATGCGTGCATCTGTTACATTCAAATACATGAGTCTATAGTCGGAAAGGTAGCCGTTAGCCAGTAAGAAGTTGGCTTTATTTATACTTTCATTAACAGTAGAAGGAGTTAGTCCAAGCTGAGACATCTTTTCTTTATCAAGATAAACCCAATACTCTTTTGTTTCTCCACCTATGATACGTATATCACTGACACCTTCAACCTGCGAAAGAAAAGGTTTGATAGTGTAAAGAGCCATTTGTTTTAGCTCAATGGCACTTCTCTTATTACTGTTGAGTGAATATCCCATCACAGCTAAAATGGATGGATCCATTTTTTCCACAGTAATCTGAGTGTTTGATGGAAGTTGATTTCTTATCTCATTAATTTTAGACTCTACTTGCTGTTGGGCTAGATTTACGTTTGCACTCCAATCTATAAAAGCAGATATTTCACAACTTCCCCGGCTTGTGGTACTGCGTACTGACTTCAAATCGGGCACTTGCTTTATGGCATTTTCCAAGGGACGGGTAACGCTTACCGTCATTAAATCAACTGGTTGTTGTCCGGCTTCTGCAATTACTTTTATCTTTGGAAAGGTAACCTGCGGAAATAGAGAAGTCTTTATCTCTATTAAAGAAAATACTCCTCCAAAGAGAATAAGTACCGCAATTACAAGCAACGGCGTTTTATAAGTATCAAAGAAGTCCTTTTTCATTGTACCTGAGTGTTTGCCTTTTGAACGGACACTTTTGCTGTATCCGCTAAACCATAATTACCGGTAGTTATAATCCTGTCTCTTTCAGTAAACAGAGGTTTTATAATCTGAACACGGTCATTCTTTTCAATACCTTTTTTAATATCTACTCGTATTGCTGTATTGCTATTTATCATTTTCATTACCCAGAATACCGATTGGTTTTCATCTGATAAAATAGCTTGTTTGGGTAGGGTTATAGCCTTTTCTATCTTGCTTTTAACTAAAACAGCTTGCGCTACAAGATTTTCAGGAAGATTTTCTGGCTGTTTTATTTTAAAAAATACACGCTGAGTTTGTGAAAGACTGTCCAGCTCCGGCATTACTTTATCTAGAATCCCGGTTAGCTTTTTTCCATCCGGTAATATAATACTAATCTCTTTATTATCATTTAAAATGCCATTAAGCTCATAAGGTAAGTTTAAAACAAAGCCAAAGCTATTGTTAGCGCTAATTGTGGCCAGGACATCACCTTCCTGTACATAATCTCCTAGCTGATGATTAGACATAATCACATATCCATTGGTTGGGCAAACAATATTGTTTGTACCAGTAAAATGAAAAGAAGGATCAAGTTTATTCATCTCATTGCCCAAGCTTCTTGCTTCCTTTGTTTGCAACTGAATTAACACTTTACCTTTTGTTACTTTGTCTCCAAGCTGAATGCCCGACTTTATAATGTACCCATTAATGGAGGCTGTAATATCTGTTTTTAATATATAAACCGAAGTGGCGTTCAGGGTTATTTCGTCTTGCATGGTTTCTATTTCAGGAGTAGTGACAGTAACAGGTGTGGTTGGTTCCTGACTCTCTGAAGATGAAGCTGTACCCTTGCCACCGCAACTGTAAGCTAAGATTCCGGCAACTGATATTAATGTGATTATTTTTATGTTCATATCAAGGTAAGATTAAATAGTTCAATTGATTTATTAACAGTAATCTATTGGCCTGATTCTGGATGTCTATTGCTTTAATATTCATAAAATTAGTGATAGATAAAAGAAAATCTGTCATACTCACTTCTCCTGTGCCAAGTAAACGCGCGTTGGCATCCACCAAGGCTTTGGTATATTTAAACTGTTCGGGAGCCATGGAAATAAGCTTGTCGCAGCGTTTTATTTGTCGCATAAGTTCCTGTATCTGGAGAGAATAATGCTGTTTACTGGCATCACGATATCTTTTACGATTTTCATCATTCAAATCATTCTGCATTAACGATATTTTTTTTTGTTTTCCATCATAAAGCGGAAGATTGATACTTACACCCATGCTTACACCAAAATTTTTGTATGGGCTAGTCATAAACGAAGATGAGTATCCGCCATTGGCAAATACCGATATCTGGGGTTTATAGTTCAGTTTGATAAGCTGTTCATTATTCTTGCTCTTCAAACTGTCTATGGCATCATTTTTACCATATAAACTTTCTTCAAAAGACTTTACTGATGATAAATTGATATCAGGTGTAGCTATTGAGTCCATCACATTATTGTTTATACCACTCAGGTAATTCAGCGTACCCAGATTATTCATCCACAGCGAACGCTGTTGCTCATTATTGAAAAGGTTTTGTTGCAATGTGACCTTGAAATTAAGATAATCAGTCTGCTTAATCGTGGAATTTGTTGCTAGTTTCCTAAGAACCTTATCCTCTTTTTGCAGGAAACTGATAATCTCATCAGATAAACGCAGCAGTTCCTGATTTAAATAGGTGTTTATGTATTGATCGGTAATAGTCTTTTCAATTACATCAGATGACATTCGGACTTGATTTTCAATGCTTTTTTTATCTAATTTGTAGCTTTCTAATTTAGCTTTCAGATTTTGTTTGCTTATTATCTGTTTACTGACTGTTATCAAGCCTTCTACAGTCTGTCCGTTAGATATAGCTGCATCAAATCCATATCCTTTATAGGTCGGAGCAAACATATCATTTGAAGTGGCCGACACAATTGGGCCATAAGTAGCTCTTGTTTTTAAACTATCTAATTCTGTACTTTTCTTCTTGTTGCCCAGCTCATAGAGTAATGGACTGCTTGCTTTAGCATTCCGAATATAATAGCCCAAATCCTTGTTCTGGGCAGAAGCCCCCATATATGTTATGAATAAAATACAAATTAATAGTAATACTGGATTCTTCATAAATTTGATATTTTATAATATTAAGTACAAATTTATAATACTATTTTGTAGAAATTCTGAATACAGAGCTATTTTCAAGAAAAAAAATCGGCATTAGATGACTCATTTTATGTTAATTATATTAACACTATAAGTTTTCTTCAGATTTTCTACAAAATTGGAAACGATATTTGCAAAATCTGCTATCTTTGGTTCTCCGAAAAAACAGACATTGATTTTAATTATAAAAACAGTTTGGCAAATGAATAAATCTGCAAACTATAAGTTTACCATAATTGTCCCCGTGTATAACGAGGAAGACAATATATACGCTCTAGAAGAAAAACTAGGCAAGTTCTTACCACAATCTATTTATCCGGCATGTGTACTTTTTGTAAACGACGGATCGAAAGATAACAGCAAAAAGCTTCTTACTGAAATATGTAACAGAAACGAACATTTCTATTATATGGATTTAGTTCAAAATTCGGGATTGAGTGCTGCTATTAAAGCCGGAATTGATACCGTTTGCTCTGAATACCTGGGATATATGGATGCCGATTTGCAAACTACTCCAGACGATTTCAATTTGTTGCTTGAACACATCAAAGACTATGAGATGGTGATGGGAATAAGAGCCAACCGTAAGGATACCTTTTCCAAAAAGATTCAGTCGAAAATAGCCAATGGTTTCCGTAATATGATGACTCATGACGGAGTTTCCGATACCGGATGCCCGCTTAAAGTATTGCATACGGATTATGCAAGGAGAGTACCATTCTTTACTGGGATGCACCGTTTCCTTCCTGCTTTGATTCAGTTGCAGAATGGAAAGGTAAAACAGATTCCTGTTCGCCATTTTCCCCGTGTGGCCGGTGTTTCCAAATATAATTTATGGAACAGACTTATTTCTCCATTCATTGACTGCTTTGCATACCGATGGATGAAAAAGAGATATATCAACTACAATATTGGCGAAAATAATCTGCAGTAAACAATGATAATGTATGCTATAGGTTTTTTAGCCCAGGCATTCTTTTCGGCACGTATCTTATTTCAATGGATATTATCTGAAAGGGCCAAGAGAGTATTGTCTCCTTCTATTTTCTGGATTCTGAGTATTCTTGGATCTTATCTGCTGGTTATCTATGGTTGGATGAGAAATGATTTCTCCATCTTGCTGGGGCAGTTTATTTCCTACTACATTTATATATGGAACCTGCACGAAAAGGGAGACTGGAAGCGGGTTCATGCTGTGCTGCGAACCATTATGTTGCTAACTCCCGTTGTAGCTGTAATCTTTGTATGCAACAATGCCGATGAGTTTATAGCCTCCTTCCTGAAAAACGATAAAGTACCTTTGTGGCTGCTTATATTTGGCTCCATGGGACAAATAATATTCACCCTTCGGTTTGTATATCAGATGGTTTATTCGGCCAGAAGAAATGAATCTATTCTACCAATTGGCTTCTGGGTTATCAGCTTGATAGGCTCGTTTGCAATCATAGCTTATGGAATGTTCCGTTTAGATCCGGTCTTGATATTAGGTCAGGCAGTAGGCTTTGTGGCTTACTTCCGTAATATAGTAATAGCACGAAAAGACTACAAATACCGATTAAATGAAAGCGAATAAATATTTACTGTTATTGCTGGCGTTTCTGCCCCTGTTATTCTTTCGTGATTTCACACCGGATAATGAACTGAAATACCTCAGTATTGCAGACGAAGCTATTCGCAATGGCAACTTCTTTACGTTTACTAACCATGGAATAGCGTATGCCGATAAACCACCCCTCTATCTGTGGATTGTAATACTGGGTAAGCTCTTGTTCGGTATCCATAGCATGCTCTTTCTGGGCTTGTTTTCTATAATTCCCGCTCTGGTAGTGCTCTATGTAATGGATAAATGGATTGCAGAAGAAGCTGATCAAAAGAGTCGTCTCTCTGCGCAATTAATGCTGATAACAAGTGGATATTTCATAGGAGCAGGTATCGTATTACGAATGGATATGCTGATGTGCATGTTTATTGTGCTGGCTCTGTACACCTTTTACCAGATGTATGCTGGGAAAGGCACAAAATGGAGCAGCTATCTGTTTCCGTTTTACACCTTTATGGCCCTTTTCACCAAAGGTCCTTTCGGATTATTAATTCCCATATTATCCGTTATCGCTTTTCTTATCGTGAAAGGCGAGCTGAAAACCTTTGGACGGTATTGGGGTGTTAAGGCGTGGAGCATTCTATTGGCAGGATCAGCAATCTGGTTTACGGGAGTCTTTATGGAAGGCGGATATACTTATCTGCACAATCTGCTGTTTAACCAAACGGTAAACAGAGCTGTAGATTCATTTCACCATAAGAAACCATTTTATTTCTATTTTGAAGCTATATGGTATAGTCTGGCTCCTTGGTCATTGCTTTATATCGGAGTTCTATTTGCCGGAATAAAAGCCCGACTGATTAAGACAGATTTGGAGAAATTCTTTCTAACCATCATCACCCTTACATTCGTGGGGCTTTCTCTGGTTAGTTCAAAGGTGGAAGTTTACATGCTTCCGGCGTTTCCTTTCTTTGCCTATCTGGCAGTGCTGCTATTGCAAAAAGTAAATCAAAGCAAGTTTATATATGCTCTACTGGCTCTTCCGTTGGTTATTATTGGAGCTGCATTTCCTGCAATAATTATATTGAGTAGAATAAAACCAATAGCCTTTTTAAATTCTCCGCTTATTTACGTTTTAAGCGCATTTTTAATGGTTATAGTCGTTCTGGCTCTTTATTATTTGTACAAGCAAAGGAATTTGAATAAGTCAATCTATACACTTGCTATAGGATTACTCATAACCATTTTCGCCGGATCGTTCTTTATTCCTTCCTACAACGAATATATTGGCTACGGAGAAATGTGTAAAACAGGAGAGGAGATAGCCCGCCAGAAAGGAATAGATTCATTCTACTTCTATAATTCCGGTAGAATGGAAAATATAGATGCTTATCTGAAACGGGATTTAAAGGAGCTTAAAGAGACTGATTTGAACAAAAAACAATGTGGCAAAGCTATATTGTTTGTCCGTATAAAAGATGTAAACAGAACCCCTTCGCTAAAGAAAATGGTAGAAGGTAAACAGAAAATAGTTAAAGGTGATTGTTTCATCATAATTCTATAAAACAGGTTTATGAAGAAGATATTAGTAACAGGAGCAGCCGGATTTATAGGCTATCATATAGTAAAGAGATTATTGGAACGCGGAGATAAGGTTGTTGGTATAGATAATATAAATAGTTACTACGACGTTAGATTGAAGTATAGCCGTTTGAAAGAAACCGGCATAAACCAGGCAGAGATAGCCGACAAAGAACAGGTTCAGAGTGCTACATATTCTCATTATCGCTTCATTAAGTTAGATCTCACGGAAAGAGATGAACTAAACAAGTTGTTCGAGACCGAGAAGTTCGATGTGGTTTGTAATCTGGCAGCTCAGGCCGGTGTGCGTTATTCTATAGATCATCCATTTACGTATATTGAATCGAATATTGTAGGCTTTGCCAATGTACTCGAAGCTTGCAGACAGAACCAAGTAGAACACTTTGTTTATGCCAGCTCCAGCAGCATATACGGACTAAATGAGAAGGTTCCGTATTCGGAAGACGATCAGGTAGATAGGCCCGAAAGCTTGTATGCTGCAACAAAGAAAGCAGACGAGCTGATGGCTCATGCTTATAGTCACTTGTATCAATTGCCCACTACTGGTGTACGCTTCTTTACAGTTTATGGTCCTTGGGGAAGACCAGACATGGCTCCGTTTCTTTTCATGAAATCTACCATGAACGGAACACCGATTAAAGTATTTAATCATGGAGATATGGAGCGCGATTTTACATACATCGACGATGTGATTCATGGACTGGAAAAGATTATTGATAAACCATCTGATGGACAGACACCGTATAAAATCTACAATATAGGCGATTCCAGCCCTGTGAAGCTTATGGATTTCATTCATACCATTGAAGCCGTTACAGGTAAAGAGGCTGTGAAGGAATATGAAGGCATGCAACCCGGTGATGTTTACCGCACTTATGCAGATGTATCGTTGCTTGAAAAAGATTTTGGATATAAACCTCAAACTACCATCCAAGAGGGTATAGAGAAGTTTTATGAGTGGATTGTATCTTATGGGATATCTTTTTGATTAGAAGGATATACGTGTAACATTTCAGCGATAAGCGTATCGCTTTTGAGAGATTCAATTAGCTCTATATAAAGCCTATTTTACAGATTTAGATTCTTGAAGTAAGTGTAAAAAAACATCCACTTTTGAAGCAAAATTTATTAGTGAATGATTAAAATTCATTGGTGAATAGTTATTCAGTCACCGGTGAATGGATTTTTTTTATTGGTGAATGGAAAAAATATTTTCATAGATATAGTTTGGAGTTAAAATAATTAACCTATCTTCGCGCCTCAATTTTAACATTACTCTTAAAACTAAATTTATGAAAAAAGAAACAAAAAGATTATCCCAACTAATGGAGGCCGGAATTGAATCTCTTGATATTACTATTACAATTGAAGATATAGTGAATCAGGATATATCGGCCCAAATGGCTATTCTTTCTGCACTTCTTGATAATGAGGACTTTGCTATATATTTTAGAGAAAAAGTAAACATCGTTTTTACAGGTATAAATCCTGGAGATAAGAATCTTTGGGAAATACCTGAGGTAAGAAAATTCATTCAAAAACTTGATGATGAGTTTCCATATTGGCTCTATTTTTTATCAAAAGAAGGAGATGGCTTAAACTTGATTTATGAATGTCGTATGATACCTTTTTTGAATAATGAAGATGAGTTCGACTTGAATTTCGCTGAATTTAAAAATAGCGTTCAGAATAGATGGATACCGGCGATGAGCGAGGTTTGTGCGTTTATTGATATGTCTGACGAGGAAACACAACAACTGTGCATGAGTTTTTATCGTTATATGTTAGCTAAGTGAATTGCATAGCTCTTGAAACTTTATTTTAGTTTCGAATACTCGTAGAGATATAGAAATCCACTTAAAAAGGTTGATAATCCAAAATCAACCTTTTTAAGTGGATTTTTGGTGAAAAGGTTTCTTCAATATAATATATTCCACTAAAGTGACTAAGAACCTTAAAAAGGAATATCCTGATAAAACTAACGATATATTATTTACATATTCAAGGAGTTGTTGCTGGTGATATAGAAAACTCAGACTTTGAAACCAGATACCCCACAAGGTTTAACAATCTTGTTATTCCTTGTGATATTTAAAGCTCAAACGCTATATTGCTTAAAGCTAAGAGCATTATCACTAAAGTTGTTTCTGGCGATATTTAAAACTCAGACTGCATCTTCTCGCTCGGTATTATAATATCTTCCTCTTGTCAATTAAGAACTGGTGATTCTCATTTTGTGACAGATTTTAAACTTATCAACTCTGCAACTTCTATACTTGCTTCAGGTTCTCCGCTCAGTAGAAGAAATTTATCTTCTCCGTTCGGTTCCAGTATTTCTTTCCGGCTTTGAGGTTTCCTGTCTTTTAGTTTCCTGCCTTTCTGTTTCTCTCGACTGCCTTGCAGGAGCATCATTTCGCCTTGGAGTTACCGTACGATCTTGTGCCGGTTCAGTTCTTCTTTGAGGCGTTGTGACATCTTGTTGTCTCACAGGTCTGTTTACATCTGTAGGGGTAGTTCGGGGAACCCGGGCAGGCTGATCAATATCACGACGAGGGACAGTTGGACCATCTATTTTCTGGGGAATATCCTTCTTCTCGGGTTGCTTGATAGGGCCATTTATCGGATTTATTCTCAAATTTTGATTTGGAACATCTCTTCCCGGAGTTCGTATTACATCATCTCTTTTGATTACCCTTGATGGAGCTGTTTCCCTTGTATTTCTGTCTCTGTCAATCTGAGGTCGATAAATACGTAATTCATTATTCCTGATTTCCTGTCCGGGTCTATTGCTTTCACGGACAGAATACCGATTAACGGTTGTGCCCGATGCCCTTTGAACAGACTCTCTGTCAGGCCCATAGTTGTAGGTTGCATTTCTTCTTCTGTCATTATAAGTTCTATCTATTACTGTAGAGGTTCTCATAATTTTTTCATGACCCGATTCATCTACATAATAACGATATATGTTTCGCCTTCCAAAGTCTCTTTCCCTTACAAAGCACCAATGGTCGTGGTATCGGTCATATTGTCCATCGAAAATGAAGTTTGTACTCATACCCGGACCTATTGGCGACCAACCGTAATAGCCATTGCCATGAAGCCAGTAAACCCATGATGGCCCCCATTCATAACCCGGTACCCAGAACCATCCTAATGCATTATTAAATCCCCAACGGCCATAGTGGAATACTGCCCATCCCCAATTATAATCGGATATCCACGACCAGCCATATTGCGTTAGCACCCAATAGCCGTTGGTGGAATAGGGGGCGAAGGTTTCGCGTACATAGGGAATCCAGATGTAACCATAACCTGGATAATCAACCCATTGACCATAAGAGCCCAACTGATCATAGAAAATCTGGAAGCTGACAGGTGTCTCATCATAATAGGTGTCTCTAGATAATGTTGCGCATGAAGTGGTCAATACAAATATTAGAGCGCAGATTGTTGTATTTGTTTTCATGAATAGTTGTTTTTATAAGAGTTAGTCTCTTGATAAATAACAAAGTAGGATGAGTAAAGGTTTTATCTTTAACCGGATGATTCTCTGCGCTTAATAAAGCTTTTAAGCTAAAATAAACTCTTTAGCAAAGAATTTTGGTTTTCATCACTTTTGGTGGAAGCAAACTGTTTCAAATGCTTATTCAATCAAAATTCTACATGTTTTTTGATAAGTCATTTATTGAATCTGATAAAAAGTTTGCAAAACACCATTAATAAGAGGTTCAATATAATATATTCTATCAAAGGTAATGAAGAACCATAATTTTTCCTTTAACTGAAGAGCTTATCATTTATATCTTATAACAATTGGATTTAGCGTGGATAGAAACGCATTTGCTCAAATTCGAAATCTTTGTTTTCACGTAATTTGTCGATAAGTTGCTTTAATTCACTTTCTTCCCATTTCTTCTGGAACATTTCATCATGAAGCAGCAATACAACATTATTGGGTGTGAAGGTTGAGTTATCTTCTGCTCTCCGGCATATCTCATTATACATTTCGTCAACCGTTTGTACTGGATTGCCGGTAGCTGCATTATGTTCCCATTCAAGATCCCAGCCTACAACCTTATATCCTGCTTGTGCCAGCTTGTCTGCAGCTTCCGATCCGCTTTCAACGTCATCCTTCTTGCGGTTATCAATACGCCACATATTCCTTCCCGGAAGACGAACAATCTTATTCGGCAATTTAAGTAGTTGATTGTTTTTCTGAATATCAGCTACCACTTGATCAGGATTGCTGTAAAACAATTCGTAGTGATTATTTGCGTGAGAAAAGCTGTGATTGTATTCATCAATATATGGATTCTCTTCGTAGTATTTAAAATAGTTATCCATTATTCTGCTTTTCAATACGTGTTCGCCAATAAGAAAGACGCTTATTTTAATCTTTTCGGCCAATACAACGCTATCAATGTATTCACTACCATTTAGCGGACCATCATCAAAGGTTAAGTAGATGAATTTTTTGCCAGTAGTGTTTTTAACCATATTTTGTTTAACTGAATATGACTTTTTAGGAGTTTTCCCACTCACATTACTAAAAGAGGTTAATAGACCCAATGTGCATAAAAACAAAATGAATCTGGAGTAATTGAACGTCTGTTTCATAAGATTTATATGTTTAATTGAATATAAGTGAAAGTATACATAAATTTAATTCATTAGACCTAAGATCTTAATATTAATTTTCTTGATTAACTATTTTTTATTAAACTCAAGTGTGTGTAAAATAACAACGCAAGCAAACAATGGTTCTGTTTTAATAAGATGATTACCTGTAATTTGATTACTGCTATAAATATAAAAACAAAGGCTGAACCCATTGTGTGAGCTCAGCCTTTACTTTTATAATTTAGTGAAACGTATTATTTCAACCATTTATCCAGCCATGCAGCAAAGGTTCTTTGCCATAGAATACCATTCTGTGGTTTAAGTACCCAGTGGTTTTCGTCAGGATAGATAAGCAACTGTGCAGGAACGCCTCTTAGTTTGGCTGCATTGAAAGCAGACATGCCTTGAGAAGCAAGGATTCTGTAATCCTTTTCTCCGTGGATACAAAGAATAGGAGTATCCCATTTGTCTACAAACTTATGAGGTGAATTGGCAAATGTACGCTGTGCTGTTGCATTGTTCTTATCCCAGTAAGCACCACCAATATCCCAATTGGCAAACCACATTTCTTCTGTTTCCAGATATTGCTGTTCCATGTTAAAGATACCATCGTGAGCAATAAATGCTTTGAAACGCTTGTTGTGATGTCCGGCAAGCCAGTAAACAGAGAAGCCTCCGAAGCTAGCACCTATACATCCTAATTTGTCGGCATTTACATAAGGTTCTTTTGCCATCTCGTCGATAGCAGAAAGATAATCTTTCATGCACTGACCACCGTAGTCTCCGCTGATCTCCTCGTTCCATTCCTTGCCAAAGCCAGGTAGACCGCGACGGTTAGGAGCTACAACAATATAGTCGTTTGTTGCCATCATCTGGAAATTCCAACGGTATGACCAGAACTGGCTTACAGGCGATTGTGGACCACCTTCGCAATAAAGCAGGGTAGGGTATTTCTTGTTAGGATCGAACTTAGGAGGATAGATAATCCAGGTTAGCATATCTTTGCCATCGGTAGTCTTAATCCAGCGTTCTTCCACCTTTGACATCTCTACCTGATCGTAGATATGCTTGTTTTCGAAAGTAAGCTGTTTAGCTTCACCTTTCATGGAAACGGCATAGATTTCATCACCCATGCTCATGGAGTGGCGAGTAGCAATAAGTTGCTTGCCATTAAGTTTAAGAGCAGCATAGTCGTGAACACCTTCGGTAAGCTTCTGTTGCTTTTTACCTTCAACATCTACTTTGTAGATCTGTGAGGTTGCATGCCATACACCGGTAAAGAAAAGGCTCTTGCTATCACTGTTCCAGATGAATCCTTCCACACTTGAATCGAATGCTTTGCTTATGAATGTTTTTACTCCGGTAGCCAGATTCATTACGAATAAACGATTCTGATCGCTTTCATAACCATCGTGCTCCATACTTTGCCATGCAATGTACTTTCCATCCGGAGAATATTGAGGATTGGTGTCATAACCCATCATACCTTCGGTTATGTTCTTAGTTTGCTTGGAAGCCAGATTATAAACATAGATATCTGAATTGGTAGAAACGGCATAATCTATCCCTGTCTTCTTGCGTGAAGTATATGCAATGTTCTCGCCTTTAGCATCCCATGCCAGTTGCTCAATGCCACCAAAAGGCTTCATTGGCGATTCGTATGGCTGACAGGCCATGATATCTGTAATGTTTGCAAGTGCAGAACCATCAAAATCGGCTACAAAAGGGTGGGGAACAGTAGTTACCCATTCGTCCCAGTGTTTGTACATAAGGTCATCAACAACAAGTCCGCTAGCTTTTGGAAGATCTGGGTATCTGTCGGCTGTAGTTGTGCCATACTTTACTTGTGAAATGAAAAGTACTTTTTTCCCGTCTGGAGAAAAAGAGAAACCTTCAATGTCTTTGTCGAAGTTTGAAAGTTGTTTACGATCTGTACCGTCTGGATTCATTTCCCAAAGCTGACTGCTACCGCTTTCTGTACAGATAAAGGCAATTTTGCTACTGCCTTTAATCCAGATAGCTTCGTTCTCACCAAATGGAGTGTGAGTAATTTGCTTGTTGTCCGTACCGTCTGCGTTCATCACAAAGACTTCTCTGTTGCTTTTGTTTTGTGGTACACTGTAGTAAGCAACCGTATAGACGATTTTCTTTCCGTCCGGTGAAACATTAAACCCGCCAATTCTTCCCATAGCCCAAAGAGCTTCAGGAGTCATTCGTCCGCCTTTGATTACTATATCGGACTTTCCGATTAGTGGCTCGCTCTTGTCTCCTGCAGCTTCTGCCGAAAGTGTTCCGGCAAGCATTAGTGCTGCTGACATCGTTACTAATTTTGATTTTTTCATATAATTAAATGAATTATTTATTCGTAGTGCGAAATTAATCATTCTGGGGTGATTATTTATTCTTTCGCGGAATAAATATAACAGAAAAATGTATTTGAGTGAAAGGTAATAAAGAACTTTGCTAATATGAAATGGAGTATGATGATAATGGAGGGAAATGAAATAAAATCAACTGAGCCATTCTGAAGTTACAAAAATCGAAGGTGTGATGATAATGGGGAAATGAAAAACTAAAGAAAATCTGAATGATTACAGTGGCATATAGAATCTGATGATAACGGTAACCACACCAAAAGAACCGTTACAGGTTTCTGTGACAAAATATAATTTAATTTCTTTTGTCCATTACATTTTATCATGTGTAACGCCACTTTAGGACTAGACATCGTGGGTAATAAAAAAAGGGATTGTTCAACTAGAACAATCCCTCTAAATCTATATTCTATTACGAATTATTTTCCGCGTTTCAAACGTTCAGCTTTTAAACGATCACGTTCCTTTGCCATACGTTCCTGTTGCTCTTGCATATCAGCCATTTTAGACATTAAGCCTGTTTTCTTCTTAGGCTTATCACTGCTTTTATAAGCTTCTAGTTTTGCTAGTATCTTATCGTCGCTAACAACCTTTTTAAGTACAACCATTGTGATAATACTGATCAGGGTAGAAAGTAAATAGTAGTAGTTCAATCCTGATGCATAATCGTTCAAAATAAAGATGAACATGATTGGCATTACATACATCATAGCTTTCATACCTGGCATTTGTTGCTGACCGGTATCTTGCTGATTCATTGTATATTTAGTGTTCAGAATGTTTGCCAATGACATTAACAAGCAGAACAAACTGATGTGATTTCCTACAAACGGAATATGCTGATTCCATTGAATAAATGCATCGAATGTTGAAAGGTCGTCTGCCCAAAGGAAGCTCTGTTGACGCAATTCAATAGCACTAGGTACGAACATGAACAGTGCGATAACGATAGGCATCTGAAGCACCATTGGTAAGCATCCACTCATTGGACTAACACCATATTTGCTGTAAAGAGACATCGTTTCCTGTTGTTTCTTCAATGCGTCTTCTTTCTTTGGATACTTTTGATTAATAATATCGATCTGTGGTTTCAGAACTCTCATTCTGGCAGATGACATGTATGATTTGAATGTAAAGTAGAAAATAACCGCTTTTACAATTACAGTCATAAAGAACAGTACCCATCCCATGCTCAATCCAAGACCTGTAAGCCAGTCGAATACATTAATGGTAAATACTTTATTGATCCAGCGAAGAACTGACCATCCTAGTGGAACCAGTTTGTCAAGTTCAAGCTTGTTACTATCGTCTTTACCTGCATCAAAAGCTCTCAGTGTTTTGTAATGGTTAGGACCGAAGTAGAAATGCATGTTGGTAGCCTTAGAACCTTTAGCATCGAAGTAAGTAGTCATTGTTGATGAGTAATTCTTCAGATAACCGCTACCTTCAGTTTCTAAACTAGATTTCAAAATATTCTTTTCGAAATCCTGATCGGCAATAAATACAGAAGAGAAATATTGAGTTTTGTAACCAATCCATTTTAATCTTCCTGTAATAGATGCATCAGCATTCTTAGCTTCAGAAAGGTGATCAGTATCTGCACCATCATACTTATACATCAGGTAAGCATAACGACCTTCGTTTTTGTATCCACGTTCTGCCTGACGAAGTTTCTGATTCCATTCAATATCTACGTAATTAACGCTTGGAGACAACTTGTCAAGCATACCGTTAGCTTTAATACTGAAATCTACCATGTAGTTTCCTTTATGCATGGTGTAAGTGAAATCGATATAGCTATCATTGCTGGCAGCCAGACGCATTGTAACCGAAGAGTCGCTCTTGTTTACAGCCTGGAAATAATAATCCTTAGTTTCAATTTTTTCTTTCTTGTTATAGAAGAAGAAATTCATACTAACATCTTCTTTGTCGAATAAAACTAAAGGCTTTTTGTCCTGTCCGTTGTATTTCTTCAACATGGCAGAGTAAACTCGTCCACCTTTGTTAGAGAATGTTAGTTTTACTAAATCATTTTCAATAGTAGTAAAGCTTTCTGTTCCTTTTGCAGCATTATAGAAAGTAGCCGCTGTATCAACAGCCTGAGCTGCAATTGAATCTGTAAAAGCAGCAGCTTTAGCTTTGTTGGCAGTATCTTTCTGAGCCAGAGCTTGAATGGAATCCTGAAAGTGTTTCTGGGCAATAAGTTGTTTCTCGCTAGGGCGTTGTAAAAAGGTAAATCCTATTAAAACAGCTCCAATCAGTACGAATCCCACTAAGGTGTTTTTGTCCATAATTACAAGTTATACATTTATATTTTTAAAGTCTTATTTATTAATAGCGGCCTTAATAAAGGATACAAACAGTGGGTGAGGATTAAGCACTGTGCTGCTGTATTCAGGGTGGAATTGTGTACCTATATACCAACGTAGATTAGGTATTTCTACAATTTCTACCAAGTCCGACTCCGGATTAACTCCCACACACTTCATTCCAGCCTTTTCGTATTCAGCTTTATATAAGTTGTTGAATTCATAACGGTGACGGTGACGTTCCTGGATATGTTCTTTCTTATAAGCTTCGTAAGTCTTTGATTTTTTGTCTATAACACATTCAAAAGCACCCAGACGCATAGTTCCACCCATGTTGGTAATTGCTTTTTGTTCTTCCATAATGTCTATTACAGGGAACTTAGTGCTTTCGTCCATCTCTACAGAGTTTGCATCTGCATAGCCTAACACGTTTCTAGCAAATTCAATACAGATTGATTGCATACCAAGACAGATACCAAATGTTGGAATATCATTTTCGCGGGTATATTTTGCTGCTACGAACTTACCTTCGATACCTCTAGGACCAAATCCCGGACAGATAACAACACCATCTACAGCGCTTAACTTCTCTGCTACATTAGCTTCTGTAAGTTTTTCGCTCTGTACATATTCAATCTTAACCTTACGATCATTGTAAGTAGCTGCTTGTGAAAGAGATTCTAGAATTGATTTGTATGCATCCTGTAATTCTACGTATTTACCAACAAGGGCAATTTTAACTTCTTTGGTTGCATTGTTTCTTCTTTCAATAAATGCTTTCCATGAATCCAGGTTTGGTTTGTTACCAACTGGTAATCCCATTTTACTAAGGATTGTTTCATCAAGTCCTTGTTCCTGCATTTTTAATGGAACTTCGTAGATACTTGGTACGTCTGTTGACTGAACTACGGCTCTATCTTCCACATTACAGAATAATGCAACTTTCTTTCTTAAGTTGTCACTTAAATTATGTTCACTTCGAAGTACCAGGATATCTGGTTGTACTCCTAATTCCTGTAATTGCTTAACAGAGTGTTGAGTTGGTTTAGTCTTCAACTCTTTAGCAGCAGCAAGATAAGGTACATAAGTTAAGTGTACGCAAAGCGCATTATTACCAAGTTCCCAACGAAGCTGACGCATGCTTTCAATAAATGGAAGAGATTCGATGTCACCAACAGTACCACCAATTTCTGTAATTACAAAGTCGTATTTGTATTTACTACCAAGGAATTTAACGTTTCGTTTAATTTCGTCTGTAATATGAGGTATAACCTGAATAGTTTTACCTAAGAAGTCTCCACGACGCTCTTTGTCAATTACACTCTTATAAATACGTCCTGTTGTGATATTATTGGCCTTAGTAGTCTGAATATCCAACATTCTTTCGTAATGTCCCAAGTCAAGGTCACATTCATGACCATCAACTGTGACGTAACATTCCCCATGTTCGTAAGGGTTAAGCGTTCCTGAGTCAATATTGATATAAGGATCGAACTTCTGTATAGTTACCTTATAGCCTCTTGCTTGAAGTAGCTTACCAATTGATGATGCAATAATTCCTTTACCTAATGAAGAGGCAACCCCTCCTGTGACGAAGATGTACTTTGTTTCTCCCACGACAATACTATTTTATTATAATTAAATTATGCGGTTTTATAGACCTTTTAAACCGCAAAAATACTAAAAAAAGAGGACGTAGTTAAATTTTCTACTTAAAATTATTATAAAAAACAATATTTGGGGATTCTTTATGCAATTTAAATATTTAGTTGTAGCTTTGTGATTTATTAGTTTTTAAATACGGTATGAAAAAAGAATTTACTTTAATTTTATTATTGTTTTTTACGCTTACTTCGTTTGCTAATAATAAGAAAAGTCAGCGTTCTTCCTTGGAGAAAATTGAGCAGGATACGGTATTCCTGAAAAAGTACAGTGACGCACTTACTACATTGTATAATCGTCATCTGGGAGTGTTGGATTCATTGAATAATGATTCTGTTCCTGCCAGAAATATTGAACTTGAGCCAAGATTCTACAGATTGTTTGTGCCTCTTGCATATTATTATTCTCCAATAGCAGATGCTTATAATCCTAAGTGGAAACCACTGGGAATACAAAAGGAAGAGTATCCTCTTGATGAGTTGTTCCCTATTGATAAAAATGCGTTCAATCAGACAGAAAGGATAAACCATATTGTAAATAAAGCTTTACTATATACATATCTTAGATATCCTGATCTGGTTGTTAATTTTGAAGATAATATAACCAAGCAATCAATATATAGGGTTGAAGAAACAGAAGAATTAAGACCTAAAACTTCTGTTATAAAGCTCTTTAAACCAGAGCCTATGAGTAACCATGTAGAGAAGGTTCAAGTAACAATTCAGAAACCTAACTTCTGGGTTAATTATGGTAATGGATCTATGCAGTTTACTCAAAACTATATTTCGGACAACTGGTATAATGGTGGCGAAAGTACAAACTCTGTATTGATGAATCTTCAATTATTTGCTAATTATAATGATCAGCAAAAAATTCAATTTGATAATACTTTTGAAGCTAAAATAGGATTCAATACTGTGTCTTCAGATACTATACGTCCATATAGAATAAACACCGACCTGCTTCGCTTGTCTAGTAAACTAGGTTTAAAAGCAGCTTCTAACTGGTATTATACAATATCTGGTGAGTTCACTACTCAGTTCTTTAAGAATTATTCTACTAATAGCAGAAATCTTAAATCGTCTTTCCTTGCTCCGGCCAACTTCAACTTAAGTATTGGTATGGATTATAAGGTAAATAAAAAGAAGCTAACTTTATCTGTAGTTATGTCTCCTGCTGCATATAATATGAAATATGTAGGAAACGATAAAGTGAATGAAACAAGTTATGGATTGAAAGAAGGAGAAACATTCCTGCATGATGTCGGTTCTAAGTTGCTGACTAATATGAAATGGACTATGTTCCCATCGGTAACCTGGGAGTCTCGTTTGTATTATTTCACCAGCTACAAAAAAGTAGAAGCGGAATGGGAAAATACCTTTAACTTTGTGTTGAACCGTTATTTGTCAACCAAACTGTTCTTCCACGGACGATTTGATGATGGTGTTACTCGTCGCCCGGGTAAATCTTACTTCCAGTTTAAGGAATTACTTAGTTTTGGTATAAACTATACTTGGTAAACAAGTCTACAAATTAATAAAGAGCACTCCCTGTATGTTGATTTAAACATACGGGGAGTGTTTGTTTTATACAGATTGTTATTTATTAAATTATTAAAGAATCCGTAGCTGATTTTACTTGAATTTAATAGCGAATAATGTTCAGACATTGACTAATACTTTTTTGTAATGTAACATATTCTTTTACAGCATATTCAAGTGATTAACATCAAATAACTGAAATTCTGCATAGCATTATAGTTCCATTTACATTAATAATCTGTACATTTGATTCATTAAAAACAAATAGGTATGCTAGATTTAGAAAAAATAACAGAGAAAGTACGTCAGCTGGCTATTGAAACCGGCTCCTTTCTTCGGAGAGAACGTATCAACTTTAACAGAGATAGGGTAGAAGAAAAGAATTCGCACGATTATGTATCATACGTAGATAAAGAGTCGGAACGCAGAGTTGTTGCCAGTTTGTCGGAACTGATTCCAGAAGCAGGATTTATTGCAGAAGAAGGATCTGGTTCTCATGGAGAAGAAGAGTATTTCTGGCTGGTTGATCCTCTTGACGGAACTACAAACTATATTCATAATAATGCTCCTTATTGTGTTAGTATAGCATTGAGAAGTAAAACAGAACTATTGATCGGAGTTGTGTATGAAGTATGCAGAGATGAATGTTTCTGGGCATGGAAAGATAGCAAAGCGTATTTAAACGGCAATGAAATTCATGTTTCGGATGTAGATGTAATGGATACTGCGTTTATTGCTTTGGGATTCCCTTATAATTCTAAAGAGTACAAACCAATGGCTCTTCATATTGTTCAGGAACTATATGGTAAAGCAGGAGGTTTACGCTTACAGGGAGCTGCCGCAGCCGAAATTTGTTATATAGCTGCCGGACGGTTTGAAGCACGTATAGAAGCGTTTCTTGGTCCATGGGATATAGCTGCAGGAACATTAATCTTAATGCAAGCCGGAGGTAAGGTTACAGATTTTGATGGAGGCGATACGTTTTATTCCGGACATCAGGTTCTTGCTTCAAATGGGAAACTTCATAATCAGCTACTTGAGGTTGTAAGAAAGGGTAAAGAGTAGTGCTAATCTTATTTTTGCATTAAAATATACGGTAATACAATATTATTTTAGTACGTTTGTAGTGGTAAAATGATAAATGCAACAATGAATATACCTGTTATATTTCAGTTCTTAAAAGAACTATCTATAAATAATAATCGCGAATGGTTTAATAATCATAAGGACGATTATCTGAAAGCTCAGACTGAATTTGAAAACTTGCTGACTGCTATTATTCAGCGGATATCTCTGTTTGATGAAAGTGTAAAAGGCGTTCAAGCGAAAGATTGCACTTTTCGCATCTATCGAGATACACGTTTTTCACCGGATAAAACTCCTTATAAAACACATTTTGGAGGATATATAAATTCCAGAGGAAAGAAATCTGAACATTGTGGATATTATGTCCATCTGGAACTTGGAAACTGTTTGATGGCAGGTGGAAGCTGGTGTCCTCCTCCAAACATTTTGAAAGCTCTCAGGCAGTCTGTTTATGAAAACATAGACGAGTATATGTCTATAGTAGAAGACCCTGCTTTTAAAAAGTACTTTCCTGTTATCGGAGAGAGCTTTCTGAAAACAGCACCTAAAGGATTTCCTAAAGATTTTAAATACATTGATTATTTGAAATGCAAGGATTACTCTTGTGCATATAAGATTCCCGATGAGTTCTTCCTGGATGAGTATATGCTGGATAATGTATCTGATGTATTTACACAATTGAAGCGTTTTTGTGACTTCACCAATTACGTAATAGATGAAATTGAATAAAATCCAGAAAATATAAGTAATTATTAATCTAATAAATTAAAAAGTTATGGTAGTAGATAAAATTGAAAATTTGGACAAATATGTTTCTTTGAATCCTCTTTTTGCTCAGGCTGTTGAATTTCTAAAATCAAATAATCTTTCAGAAATGGAAGTAGGCAAAACTGAACTTAAAGGTGCTGATTTAGTTGTTAATGTAGCACAGACTAGCCCAAAAACAAAGGAACAAGCCAAATTGGAAACACACAATAAGTTTATTGATATTCAGATTCCATTGTCGGGTGTAGAAGTTATGGGATACACTGCTGGTGCAGACTGTAAACCTGCTGATGCTGCTTATAATGCAGAAAAAGATATTACTTTCTTTGAAGGATTGGCAGAGAGTTATATAGCTGTAAAACCTGGAATGTTTGCTATATTCTTCCCTGAAGACGGTCACGCTCCTGGTATTACTGAAACCGGAGTTAAGAAAGTTATCGTTAAAGTATTAGCTTAAGTTATACTTACCAACACACACCTATGAATAAGACACTGAATTTAATTAAGAGAGACTCATGGCTTGAACCCTACAAGGAAGCAATAACAGGACGCTATGAACATGCGCTCTATAAAGAGTCTGAATTAACCGAAAAAGGTAAAATAACGCTTTCAGACTTTGCTTCCGGATATCTGTATTTTGGATTACACCGAACCAACGATGGATGGATATTCCGTGAAAGTGCTCCTAATGCCACTTGTATTTATATGATTGGTACATTCAGTGACTGGCAGGAAAAAGAATCTTATAAATTACAACGCATTGGTAATGGTAATTGGGAATTGAAATTACCTGCCGATGCGTTGAAACATGGTGAGTTATATAAACTGAAAATCTACTGGGAGGGAGGACAAGGTGAACGTATTCCCGCATGGGCAACACGTGTAGTGCAGGATGATATTACCAAAATATTTTCTGCTCAGGTGTGGTTTCCCGAAGAAGCTTTTCAGTTTAGTAAAACACCTTTTATTCCTAAAAAAGATCCACTTTTAATCTATGAGTGCCATATCGGTATGGCTCAGCAAGAGGAGAAGGTAGGAACTTACAATGAATTCCGTGAAAAAACACTTCCACGAATAGCAAAGGCTGGATATAACTGTATTCAGATTATGGCTATTCAAGAGCATCCTTATTATGGAAGTTTTGGCTATCACGTATCTAATTTCTTTGCTGCATCTTCGCGTTTCGGTACTCCTGAAGAGTTAAAACTGTTGATTGATACAGCTCACGGATTAGGTATTGCTGTGATTATGGATATTGTTCATTCTCATGCAGCCAAGAATGAAATAGAAGGATTAGGAAATTTTTCCGGCGATCCTTATCAATATTTCTATCAAGGAGAAAAAAGAGAACATCCGGCATGGGATTCACTTTGCTTTGATTACGGCAAGAATGAGGTTATTCATTTCTTATTATCAAACTGTAAATTCTGGATGGATGAGTACAAGTTTGATGGATTCCGTTTCGATGGCGTAACTTCTATGCTCTATTACAGTCATGGTTTAGGAGAAGCATTTGTAGGCTATGGTGATTATTTCAATGGTCATCAGGATGACAATGCTATATGTTATCTTACATTGGCAAACAAGCTTATACACGAAGTAAATCCTGAGGCTATAACAATTGCCGAAGAAGTATCTGGTATGCCTGGATTAGCTGCTAAAACCGAAGATGGCGGCTATGGGTTTGATTACCGAATGGCAATGAATATTCCAGATTACTGGATAAAGACAATAAAGGAAAAAATTGACGAGGACTGGAAACCTTCATCTATATTCTGGGAAGTAACCAATCGTCGTAAAGACGAAAAAACTATTTCATATGCAGAAAGTCATGATCAGGCGTTAGTGGGTGATAAAACTCTTATATTCCGCTTAATTGATGCTGATATGTATTGGCACATGCAGAAAGGTAGCGAAAACTACACTGTGCATCGTGGAATGGCTCTTCATAAAATGATCCGTTTGGTTACCGCTACTACAATCAATGGAGGATATCTCAACTTCATGGGAAATGAGTTTGGTCACCCAGAATGGATTGATTTTCCGCGTGAAGGTAATGGTTGGTCATGTAAATATGCACGTCGTCAATGGGATCTTGTAGATCGTAAAACGTTGGTTTATCATTATTTGGCCGATTTTGATCAACAAATGATTGAATTGGTTGAAGGTGTTAAAGATTTCCAGAATATTCCTATAGAGGAAATATGGCATAATGACGGTGATCAGATATTGGCATATAAACGTGAGGATTTAGTTTTCGTATTTAACTTTAATCCGGCTAAATCATTTACCGATTATGGATTCCTTGTTGCTCCGGGCTCGTATAGTGTTGTACTGAATACCGATGCTAAGGAATTTGGCGGAAATGGATTAGCTGACGATACTATCAAACATTTAACAAATTTCGATCCGCTATATAAAGGTGAAAATAAAGAGTGGTTAAAACTATATATTCCAGCCCGCTCTGCAGTAGTTTTGCGTAAAACAGAATAGGTTATGTATAGTTATAACTCTCATTTAGAAAAAAAAACCACTCGTACAATCTCTTGTGTGAGTGGGTTTCTTTTTATTTTATTTAGCTTTGTTTATCTGGCTGTAAGTTTCCGATATTTATTATACATCACAGAAGACTTATCTCTTTTTACTTATGACATTCCTTTCTTTCTGGAAAAAGTAAGTAAACCGGGAGGTATACTTCTTTATGTAGCTTCTTTTTTCACTCAGTTCCTGTTTTATCCCTGGATAGGAGCGCTTATTATTATTGCATTTTTGCAACTAATTCAGTGGCTCATTCACAGATCGTTTTACTTTAACAGAAAGTACTTTATAATTTCGTATATTCCGTCGTTCCTTCTTTTGGTTATTATTACAGATGCAGGACGTTCGCTTTATTTGATGGCTCATCTGGAGTCTATTTTTACTTATGTGCTTAGTCTGTTTTTTCTGCTGCTAAGCTATTATTCTTTTATAAAGATACAAGATACCCGAAAAAGCCTCATAACTCTGTGCTGGTTAATTCCATTGTTATTTTTTTGTCTTTCGGGTAGTGCTGCAATTTTCTTTTTCGGGCTAATCCTCTTATGCGGAACATTATCAAAAAGAAATAGCAATGTTTTCTCTATTTGTATATTGTCTTTGGGGTTAATGGGACTTTTATTCGTCCTTGCAAAATATTTATTATATCCACATTTCACTACAAATCAGGTTTTGTTTGGCATTCATCCAATAACCCTGGTAGATTATAAAACAGAGAAACTGCTGCCACATCTGTTGCTTTTACTCTTTTTCGTGTTAATTGCAATCAGGCAAATGTTTCCTCCAATGGGAAATAGAATTACTTCCTATGCCCGATGGACATATACAAATATAATTGGCTTACTCATCTTGTCTGCACTTACTGCTACGCTGGCCAATAGTAATGATGACTTCAGATATGAGATGGTGATAGATCGTAGCATACAAAATAGGAACTATAACAAAGCTTTACGGGCAGGAAAGGATGCTCCACATCCTACAAGAGAAATGACCGTGCTTCGTAATACAGCTTTAGTTCTTTCGGGGCATGCAGGAGATAAAATGTTTGAATACACACAGAATTATAAATCTGATGGTCTGTTCTTTGATTATAATAAAGATAAACCATCATATCCGGGTGGTGCCATGATTTATTTCTATTTGGGAGCCAAACATCTTGCAACGGAGTGGGCAAACAATGATTATCTGAAAAATAGAAATTCATTTAGAATGCTAAAGGATTATGTACTTATAGCCACTGCAAACGGACACTTAAATGCAACTAAGCAAACTGCGCAAATACTGGATAAAACATTATTTCATCGTGATTTTGCAAAAGAACTTTATGAAATAATAGCAGATTCTACTATTCTTATGAATAAGGTTCAGGTATTTGGTGGCATTAAACAACGGTTATCTGATAACTATTATCCATTTCCAACTAAAGGAAATTATGATAAGTTTATTTGTAGTTTCTATCGCGATAATCAGGATAATAAAGTGGCATACGAATATTACTTAATGGCTGCTCTGCTCGACAAGAATGTTGAGAAAATGAGTTGGGGACTAAAACGTTACTGGAATTATTATAAGAAAACCATGCCAAAGCATTATGCAGAAGCTGCTGTGCTATGCAATTATTTAAATAAAGTTCCCGTGGTATATGTAAATAAGGTAACTTTAGAAGAGTTCAAAGAGTTTATTAAACTAAAGAAAGCACAAAATAATCCTGCAACCGAAGCAAATGTAATGCGTAGAAACTACGGAGATACTTATTGGTGGTATTATTTTTATAAATAGCTTTACTGATTTTATAACTGCTAAATTATAATGTTATGAATAAAATTAATATTCTTTGGACAACTGATAATAAAGATACCGTGTTTAATATGTTGTCAATGTATGCTATAAACTCAAAGAAAAGAGAATGGTGGCAGGAAGTTAATGTTATTATATGGGGAGCCTCTGTGAAATTAGTAGGAAATGATACTCAGATACAAACAGAAGTTCTTGAAATGTTAGGTCAGGGACTGCATGTTGAAGCTTGTAAAGACTGTTGTGATAAGTTTGGAGTTACAAGCACATTAATAAAACTAGGAATTGATGTTCGATATATGGGGGAACCATTAACCGGATATTTAAAAAATGGTGAAACAATTCTGACTATATAATTTATATAAGACATTTTTAAATATATATCCGCAATAAATAAGAGACCTATTTTTATTTTACGCGCTTATTAATCGAGATTTTTATGTAAATTAGCATAAAGGAAAATAGTAAAAAAGAGAGGATAGCAAACCATAATCTGCTATCCTCTTTCTATTTTTTGATTAAGTTATCTAATCGAAAGTGTCATAACGAGTAGTGAGTAACTTACGATCTCCCAAAGTATTATCCACACGGGCTACGTTTAACCAGAACTTATTATCGCGTACAGACTGAATAGGATAAGCAGCCTTTTCACGAGAATATGCGTGCGACCAATTATCGGCCACCACTTCATATTCGGGGTGAGGAGCATTTACAAGAACATTATCTGCTTTGTCGGCAGTGCCATCCTTCACTTCCTGAATTTCCTGGTATATAGAAAGCATTACATCTACAAAGTTATCCAGTTCGGCAAGGCTTTCGCTTTCTGTAGGCTCAACCATTAATGTGCCATGAACAGGGAAAGATAGAGTAGGAGCATGATATCCGTAATCCATCAATCGTTTAGCAATATCATTTTCTGTAATACCTGTCTCGTTCGAAATGTTACGGCATTCAAGAATCATTTCGTGCCCTACAAAGCCATTGGCACCTCTATAAACAATACCATAAGTATCTTTCAGACGGGTAGCCAGATAGTTTGCATTAAGAATTGCAATGGCCGTTGCTTGCTTTAAGCCTTCAATTCCCATCATTCGAATATACCCGTAAGTGATTGGTAAAACACCGGCACTTCCATACGGAGCAGAAGAGACTGTATTCTGAGAAGATCCAAAGAATGGATGTTCAGGTAAGAATGGAACAAGGTGTTTGGCTACGCAAATAGGGCCTACACCAGGACCACCACCACCATGAGGAATGGCAAATGTTTTATGTAGGTTAAGATGACAGACATCTGCACCAATTGTTCCCGGGTTTGTATATCCTACCTGAGCGTTCATGTTTGCTCCATCCATGTAGACTTGAGCACCGTAGGAGTGAATAATGGCACAGATTTCTTTAATTTCAGTTTCAAAAATACCGTGAGTAGAAGGATAGGTAATCATCAAAGCAGCCAGATCGTCTTTATTCTCTTCTGCTTTAGCGCGAAGATCAGCCATATCAACGTTACCAAATTCATCGCAAGCACAGATGATAGGAGTGAACCCCGCCTGAACTGCCGAAGCCGGATTGGTTCCGTGAGCTGATGCCGGAATTAAAACCTTACTACGATTGCCTTTACCTCTGCTGATAAGATAAGTACGAATAACACGGAGGCCTGCATATTCTCCTGCAGCACCTGAATTTGGCTGGAAACTTACACCTGCAAAGCCGGTAATCTGTTTCAGATATTCACCTAAGTTATATATAAGTTCACTGTAACCTTCTACCTGCTCTTCCGGAGCAAAAGGATGTATGCCGGAGAATGCAGGGTTTGACAATGGAAACAACTCGGCAGCAGCATTCAGCTTCATGGTGCATGAACCAAGAGATATCATGGAATGAGCCAATGAGATATCCTTTCTGTCCAGACGCTTGATGTATCTCATCATCTCCGTCTCAGTGTGATACTGATTGAAAACAGGATGAGTAAGGAATGTACTTTTACGTTTAAATGATTCTTTTAGTGAACCATTTTCAGGAATAGCCGTAACTTCCGCAAATTCTTTTTCTGCCGCAATAGAGAAAATAGTAAGCAGTACATTTACATCGTGAATATCTGTTGTTTCGTCAACACTGATTCCCACATCTCCATTATCAAAATAGCGCAGGTTAACTTTCTTGCTTTGAGCGATTGTGCGCATCTGACCGGCCGAAACCTGATCTGTGAGTGATAAGCGGATTGTGTCGAAGTATTGTTCGTTTTGCTGCTTATATCCTAACTTCTTTAATATTTTGCTTATATAGGTAGTTGTCTGATGTATGCGGTTGGCAATATTCTTTAAGCCCTCAGCACCGTGGTAAACAGCGTAGAATCCGGCCATGGTTGCAAGCAATGCCTGAGAAGTACAAATGTTGGATGTAGCTTTCTCTCGCTTAATGTGTTGCTCACGTGTCTGCAATGCCATGCGATAGCAAAGCTTGCCATATTTATCTTTCGACCAGCCAATGATTCGTCCCGGCATACTTCTTTTAAAATCGTCGCGAGTGGCAAAGTAAGCAGCCGATGGACCACCATAATACATTGGGATACCTAACCGCTGAGTAGAGCCGAAAACTATATCTGCTCCCCATTCTCCGGGAGGAACAAGCAGTGCCAGACTAAGTATGTCGGCAGCTACGGAAACTTTACATCCCGCTGCATGAGCTTTTTCGGTGAATCCGCGATAGTCTTCCACATTACCGTCTGAATTAGGATATTGAATAATACAGCCAAATACATCGGGGGTAAATTCAAATTGCTTATAATCTCCGGTGAGCACAACTATTCCCTGAGGAACTGCACGGGTATTAATTACAGCAAGTGTTTGCGGAAAAACCTTTTCATCAACAAAAAGAATATTGGCGTTATTCTTTTGCTGCTCCCGAGAACGCAGTCCGTACATCATGTTTGCAGCTTCTGCAGCAGAAGTTGCTTCGTCGAGCAGTGAACAGTTTGCCAAAGGCATAGCCGTTAAATCGGATATAACGGTCTGGAAATTCATTAATGCTTCCAGACGTCCTTGCGAAACTTCTGATTGATAAGGCGTATAAGAAGTATACCAAACAGGATTCTCAAGTACATTGCGTTGAATAACGGCAGGAGTAATAGTGTCATACCACCCCATACCGATATAAGTAGTGAAAATCTTATTCTTTGCTCCCAGTCTGCAGATGTGTTCTGTAAAAAGACGTTCCGTCATCGGAGCAGGAAGACTAACTTGCTTCTTCAAGCGAATATTTGAAGGAATTGTTTGGTTAATCAGTTCATCCAGGCTTTTTACACCAATGGTATTGAGCATGTGTTCCATATCTTTCTCTTCAATGCCGATATGTCGGTTAGATAATAGATCTGTTTTCATAGTGTTATATTTTTCTTAAAGTATAGTTATATTTTGGTTCTTTACCTATCTGAAAAAAGGATTCTCGGTTTTCTCAATTCCTATTGTTGTAGGAGCTCCGTGGCCGGGATAAACAACTGTATCATTTGGCAAAACAAAGAGACGACTACAAATGTTTTCCAGCAATTCGTCGAAGTTACCTCGAGCAAGATCGGCACGCCCTATGCTTCCCTGAAACAATACATCACCGGAGAACATACAGTTTTCCTGCTTACAGTAATAAACCAAACTACCGGGTGAATGCCCCGGAACATGAATGGCCTCCAGAGTTAAACTACCAAATGAAATAATGTCTCCATCGCATATATATTTACCAAGTGGCACCGGTTCTTCCTTAAGCTCAAAGCCAAACATGCGCGACTGTTTAGGTGCTTGTTCAAGCCAGAACTCATCTGCTTTGTTTGCTTCCGCTTTTATACCGTATTCCTTTAGCATAAAAGGATTGCCGAATATGTGATCCAAATGCAAATGAGTATTCAGAAGATGCTTTATTGTGAGTCCATTACTATCGATATATTTTTTCAAAGCCATCTTTTCTTCCTCGTAGAAGCATCCCGGGTCAATCACAACTGCTTCGTTGTTATCATCACTCAGAACGTAACAGTTCACGGGAAACATATTGAATTCAAATTTCTTTATCTTCATAAAAGTAAATTCTTAAACTAATGGAACATAAACAACCTTCTTTGTCTCGAAGAATTCTTCCCCGAAGTAGTCGCTGATGCTATTAATAACTGTTTTATTTTTAAACGGCAATGTTTCGTGTTGAAGCTCGCCACCTTTTAAACAAATAAGGCCGTTTGGCAACGCATTGATTTGTTTCTTTGAAATATTCTTCTTAATAATATCAATTAAATCGGAAAGAGGCATTACGGCCCGACTAACTATAAAGTCGAACAATTGCTTTTCTTCCTGTGCACGGGCATGACGGAAGGTTACATTCTTCAGTCCTATGGCATTAGCCACCTCTGTTGCCACTCTCACTTTCTTCCCAATGCTGTCCACAAGGTGAAACTTAGTATCCGGAAAAAGAATAGCCAGCGGAATACCAGGGAAACCTCCTCCGGTACCAAGATCCATTACTGAAGTTCCGGGCTTGAAATCGATAACCTTTGCAATAGCAAGAGAGTGGAGCACGTGATGCTCGTACAGGTTTTCTATATCTTTTCTGGAAATCACATTTATTTTTGCATTCCAGTCTATGTATAAATCATAAAGAGCTGCAAACTGACGGTGCTGCTCTTCGGTTAGGTTGGGGAAATATTTAAGAATAATCTCCATTGTCTTTAGTTCGTATTTATTATTCGTAATTTATAATGCTAATATAGTCCGCTTGCGGGGTTTTCATCCTTCATCAGAGATTCTACGTCCGAAAACGAAATCTCTATTTTTGTTGGCCCCATTACATAAGGAGCAATCTCATAAACATTGTAATAGAAGGTGAATCCATCATCATTCAGATAGAAATTTTCTGTTGGTGAAAGCGGTTCAGTGATGAAATAACCAATCTCTTCCAGCTCTGCTTCCGAGGTTACTTTATTCTGTTTTTCGAGTTTGGTAAGCAGCAATCTGGTTAACTCTTTTTCGTATCCATCTTTGAAAAGATCGGCAAGACGAATTTGTTTGCCGGTTAGCAGGTCGAAGTTGATAAAGGTAGATGCATAGCTTCCGTGAGCACCTCCGGTATAATCGTAAGTATCAATCTGACAAACTAATACCCCATCTTCATTAAATGTAAACTTACTCTTCAGGTCTTTGCTGTAATTATACCATCCGGCATTAAGATCTTCCTCAGAATTCTTCTTTTGGTCTTCCAGATAAAACTGTTGCACATCATTCTTATATCCTTTTATATAAGCAATTTTATATGCTGCAACGGCAACCTTTGGATCCTGACCAACGTATTCGTTCCCAAAACAAACAGAAAGAAGCTTGTTATTAATACTATCCTGCAAAGTTTTATTTGATGCGTTTTTAATATAAGCAAAACTAATATCAAGTGAACAACCGGGTTTTTTAGGATCATCGAATAGATGAGAAGTTTCTTTTAACAAAACACTGTCGGTTGTGAGTTTATCAGATTCTTTTTGCTTCTTTCCTCCACAGGAAGGAAATAATATTCCTGTCAATAAAAGTGCAGAAAGAATTATCTTTAAGTTTATTTTCATCTTACTATTATAGTTTATTGGGTTGTAAAACTATCCTTTTGTCACCGACAAATATAAAACTTATTAAGGAATAGAGCTAATAAATAAGGAAATTTAATTGCCAAAATCTCTATAATATTTATATATTTGCAGCCAGAATGAAAGGATTGAAGTTCATAATAGCTTGTATTCTCTCTCTTACAATTATTTATGTAGGAGCAGGAGCTAGTATGTCATTTTGCAGATGTGGCCATAACATGGCGACAACATCCGAATCTTTGTGCAAATGTCATTGCAATGAACTTAAAGGTAAAGCAGGGCACAAGGCTTGCTGCATGAATAATGAGCATAAGCTGCCCGGTAAATGTACATCTCAGAACAAAGGAAAATGCTGCAAAACTGTAATTTATAAAGTAGATTTGCAGAAAGATGCGCCTTGTTTGGTGTTTCACATGCCTGCTTATGCTATACTATCCCATCACTCTCTTTTGTGTTTCAATGATTTGCCTACAGCAATTCATGAAACAAACTTGAATGCCGATCCGCCAGGTGCTTTCTCTTCAAGGTTCTATCTAAACCTTTATTCAACTCTTCTTATTTAGTATCCGGTTTCTTCAGGTTATCTTAGGGATTACGTCCTTAAGAGTTCTGATTTTGCAGTACACTTTTTTAATTTAAGGTGTAGAGTGAATTATAAAAAGGTGTACACCTTTTATTTGAATGCTGTACATTGAAATTAGCAGATAACCTGATAAATTTATTAATGTTACGTTATATTTGTAGTTAATCGAGTAGGCAGATCGGGTTATTCCGTGTTTCTATATACTGAATAGCCAAATAATGCTTATCGAACAAAGTTGAATAATGACAATTTACTTATGAAGAAGATAGAAAATAAAACATATCCTGTACTAAATATGCATTGTGCAGGTTGTGCAAGCAACGTTGAAAAAACCGTAAATGGCCTTCCCGGAGTTGAGAAAGGAGCAGTTAATCTGGCAGCAAATACCCTTTCCATTGAGTTCGACCGCCTAGTCTTATCACCCGAGTCTTTACAGAAAGCTATACAGGAGGCGGGGTACGATCTGATTATTGAGGAAGATAATGCACTGGAATTGCAGGAAGAAGAGCAAAGAAAAAGATATAATAGATTAAAGATAAAGACAATTGGGGCATGGATATTTGCTATCCCAATGATGCTAATCTCGATGGTGTTTATGCACATGCCGTATGCACACCAAATAATGCTGATTCTGGCCCTGCCGGTTCTTCTATTGTTTGGTAACTCCTTTTATATAAATGCCTGGAAACAGCTGAAGATTGGTCGAAGCAATATGGATACGCTGGTAGCACTGAGTACTTCCATAGCTTTTTCGTTCAGTGTGTTTAATACATTTTATCCGGAGTTCTGGACTTCGAGAGGGTTGGAAGCACATGTATATTACGAAGCTGCAACAGTTATCATTGCATTTGTGCTTCTGGGTAAGCTTCTGGAAGAAAGAGCAAAGGGAAACACCTCATCGGCTATCAGGAAGCTGATGGGATTACAGCCGAAAACTGCTTCGGTAATAAGGGATGGTAAAGAAGAAACACTGCTTATTTCTCAATTGCAAGTAAATGATCTGGTAAGTGTTCACCCGGGAGAGAAAATTCCTGTTGATGGAACTGTGAGTGAAGGTAGTTCTTTTGTAGACGAAAGCATGATAACCGGAGAACCTGTTGCCGCAGAGAAGAATGTTGGCGATATGGTTCTGGCAGGAACAATTAACCAGAAAGGTGCTTTTGTGATGAAAACCTCGAAAGTGGGAAAAGAAACATTGCTGGCTAATATAATCAGAATGGTACAGGAAGCACAGGGAAGTAAGGCTCCGGTGCAGAAAATAGTCGATCGCATTACCGGAATATTTGTACCTGTAGTGCTTGGCTTGTCTGTTATAACATTCATTGTATGGATGCTTTTCGGAGGAATAAATATGTTCTCTTACGCATTGTTATCCGCCGTATCGGTACTTGTAATTGCGTGCCCATGCGCACTTGGACTTGCTACTCCAACTGCACTTATGGTGGGCATAGGTAAGGGAGCCTCTAACCATATTCTTATTAAAGATGCTCTGGCATTAGAGCAGATGAGAAAGGTAAACACAGTAGTGCTGGACAAAACCGGAACATTAACCGAAGGACATCCTACAGTGTCTCAGTGGTTCTGGGAAAATGGAGAAGAACCTCAGGCTAAAGAAATTCTTTTGGCTGCCGAGTTAAAGTCGGAACATCCATTGGCAGATGCTATTGTGAACGAACTTCAGTCACAAGGTATTACACCAACAGCTTTATCGTCTTTCGAAAGTATTACCGGTAAAGGAATAAAAGTGGTTTATCAGGGCGAAACATACTGGGCAGGAAACCAGAGATTATTAAATGACTTTGGAGCTGTAGTATCTGTCTATTTAAAAGGTATGATAGAAAAATCACAGAGCGAAGGTAAAAGTATTGTTTTCTTTGGGCAAAATGCGAGCCTTTTATCGGTTATTGCAATCAGTGATAAAGTGAAACCTTCATCAAAAGAAGCGGTTAAAATGCTGCGTAATTTGGGAATAAGAGTCTGCATGCTTACCGGCGACGGAGAAGCTACTGCCTCTTCTGTAGCATCGGAACTAGGCATCGGGCATTACAAAGCCGAGGCATTGCCAAGTGATAAAGAAGACTTTGTGAAAGAACTTCAGAACGAGGGTAGTGTAGTAGCAATGGTTGGCGACGGAATCAATGATTCTCAGGCACTGGCACGTGCAGATGTAAGTATTGCCATGGGAAAGGGTACAGATATTGCTATGGATGTAGCTATGATTACGTTAATGACTTCTGATCTGCAGCTATTGTCGAAAGCATTTAAGCTGTCCAGACAAACAGTGAAGCTTATTCATCAAAACCTTTTCTGGGCATTCATTTATAATCTGATAGGCATACCTATTGCTGCAGGATTGCTCTTCCCATTTAATGGTCCGCTTCTCAATCCGATGATTGCAAGCGCAGCCATGGCATTTAGTTCCGTATCGGTTATGCTCTATACAATATTTTACGGGAAATTTGTGATGAGATTCTGATCCTAGTAAGTTAATAGATATACTTAAATAAATAAAGCCGGTTTTAGATAAAATCGGCTTTTGTTTATTTAGTAACCAATGCAATTCTGCATTATGGAGTAGTTCCTCCGGTTGCCATGTTAATGCTAACAGTATTATCAGCAATACCCAGATCTGTCCAAAGAGAATACAGAACATTTGCTAATTCAGGACTTACTGCGCTTACCTCAAGATACTGATTCATGAAGTCTGCAGGCATAACTTCATCGCCTGCAAAGTGAGCTTTTGCTGCATCTCTGAAATAAGGTGAAAAGGCAGAAGCAAAATCATAAGGCGGAGTACCCGGAACTCCTTTAAGGATTAACAGATTACGGAAATATACTTGTATATAATTTGAAAAGAATTCATTTGCATAATCGGTGAATCCTGGCTCCATATAGTCGGTAATAGTTTGCGGAGCAAAGCTATAATTATTACCTGCAATGGTAAGCATCCGGTAAGTAAACGGATAAGAAACAGTTGAACCGGTCTCTACATCAAAGATAAAATTCGTGCCATTGCTCTTCATTGTGATATCATTGGCATGATAGTGCCCGGTAAAGATAATCTTCAGTCCGGCATTCATTAGTTCATTAACATCAGTTGTCCAGTTGTCAATTACATAACCAGGATCAATAAGTTGCTGACCTTGATAATGTTCTACTAAACCATGATGCATCATTCCAATAACAGACTTTCCTTTGTCTTTGGCATCAGTTAGCTGTTCCTTTATCCAGGTCATTGTTGCTGGCTTAATAACCCCACTACCAATGGTTGTGGTAGTGTTTTCGTAATACTTATTTGCATCAATTGCTATTATCCGGAGTCCTTCAATAGGTTCACTTACGTAACTTAATGAGTTAGGGTCTCTGGCAATAGCATCTTTATAGCCAAAATGAGCGTAAATAGATTGAATCTTATCAGCCTGAATAGTTGGTACGCTGAATAATTTATCTTTATTATACCGCGCGGCTTCCGGATTGTTCACATCGTGGTTTCCCGGAGTTATTACAACTTTAATTCCATGTAAAGTTAATTGCCTTAAAATTCTGGCTACCTCTTCATGACTTATCCTTTCGCCATCTTTAGTCAAATCACCGCAAATTAATACTAAATCAGGTTTTTGTGAAATAATCTTTTTAATAGCTGCCTGCAGTATTTCGGAACTGAATTCCAATAGTTTCGGATCTTTAGCCAGGTAAGCCTGAAAAGCTGTTCCATCTTTTATCAGAAGTGACTGATCCATTACATGGGTGTCTGACAAAATAGCAATCTTAACCCCATTATTCAAACCTTTGGTTGTTACCCCGAGCGAATTATCTGAAGTTGTATTCAAATCTAAATCATCGTTCTGACAGGAATAAACCAAGGCCATGAAAAGCAAGGATATAATAAGACGTAATGATTTCATATAAAGTAGTTTTAAGTTTAGATGATTTAGACCTCAGAAACAATAAAACCCTTTGGCATAAATCATATAAAAAACTAATAATATTTTTTTGGATAGGATGTATGTGCATATTGCTTTTGCAATATTGCAGAAGTAATAGTATAAACAAAACGGATTACATGCCATATTAATGGATGCTACCGTTTAAAAACATCTGGCGGCATCATTTTCAGCAGCTTTTGTTATATGAATGATTGAAAAATATAGTCTTTAAATAAAAACAAATATCCAGATTAAATGTTTTTGACCGGTTATTATTATGAATTCTGACAAATGCTTTTTAACTTTGTGATGTTACAAACAAAAACACAAATATGAAAAGCACTTATTATCTTATCTCTGGACTATTATTTATGTCGGCGGCTATTCATGCCCAAAGCTCCTGCTTTCCACAACAGAATGCGGTAAATGTAAATCCCGATACTCATCTTGTTTTGAAATTTGATAGTGCACCAATTATCGGCAATAAAGGTTTCATACGTGTTTTCGAGGAAGGAAGCAATCGACAGGTGGATTGTCTGGATTTAAGCATCCCAGCCGGACCAACAACCAGTCAAGGCAATACTGGTGTTTACACTTCGGTGCCTTATGAATACAAAGCAACCAATTACACAAATGCAAATACAGTTCCGGGTACTCCTTCGGGCGTAAACAAACGAGATACTTCCAACTATCAGCTGAATATCATTGGACATTTTACAGATGCCTTTCATTTTTATCCGGTTATAGTTCATGGAAACACAGCAACCATATATTTGCATAATAATCTCTTGGAATACGGAAAGAAGTATTACGTAACCATTGATAAAGGTGTAGTCAATGCCCGTAAGTTTAATGGTTTCTCAAAAAAAAGTGCATGGAGATTCTCTACTAAAGAATCTGGTCCGAAAGCCGATGTACATAAGTTTGTGGTAAGTGCTGATGGCTACGGTGATTTCAATACCGTTCAAGGAGCTCTGGATTATATTCCCGACTTTATTCCTGCAACAATTACTCCTGCAAAAGAGGAAAACGGAGGTTGGAAAGTTTTCGTTAAGAATGGAGATTATGAGGAGATCGTCTATTTCCGCAACAAACGATATGTAACGATTGAAGGCGAAAGCCGTGACGGAGTTCATATACATTATGCTAACAATGAAGTCTTTAATCCGCATCCAGCTGATATTAAAACCAATGAACTTCAGGGTACATTTCCTTCCCGCAGGGCAGCATTTATGTCAGACAATGGTTTCTGTATCAGTCTGGTAAACCTTACAGTTCAGACCGATCTTCAAGGACAAGCCGAAGGTTTGTTAATGATGGGAGAAGGAAATATGCTTAAGAATGTACATATAATCGGTTCTGGTGATGCTTTGCAGATAAATGGAAGTACCTACCTTGAAAATTGCACTATTGATGGCGGGGGAGATACAGTTCTTGGTCGCGGACCAGCATTCTTTAAAGAGTGTACTCTTTCCAGTTATGGAGCTTTTATGTGGATTCGTAATACAAATAAAAACCATGGAAATGTATTTGTAAACTGTACCTTTGTGGGTAAAGGAAAAGATGCTCTTATTGCTCGTTCACCAATAAATAAAGGCAAAGGTTATCCTTATGCGGAATCGGTTCTCATTAACTGTAAACTGGATAGTATTCCGGCTGTAGGCTGGGCTGTGGAAGGAGATACCACAAATGTTCATTTCTGGGAATACAACAGTCAGGCTATGAGCGGTAAACCAATTGACAATAGTTTGCGTCATCCGGCGTCCCAACAACTCGATAAAGAGAAAGATGCTAAAATAATAGAATTATATAGTAATCCAACCTATGTTCTGGGTTTTGGATTTTAAGTTTACAGGAGTATGAAAAAACTAGAATATACCGATTGGCAATTAATATCGTATGCCGAGGCATGGCAAAGGCAGACAGATCTTTTTAATGAGATAGTCCGTGAAAAACTGGAAGGTAACGAACATCTTAATTATTTAATCACCTGCGAACACCCGCATGTATACACTCTTGGCCGAAGTGGTAAAGATCAGAATATGCTAATAGGAGAAGAACAGCTCAAAAGGATAGGAGCTACTCTCTATCATATTGACCGTGGCGGAGATATAACCTATCATGGGCCGGGACAGATTGTTTGCTATCCTATACTTAATCTGGAAGACTACAGTTTGGGATTAAAGGAATACGTTCATGTATTGGAACAAGCTGTTATAAATGTCTGTTCTCATTACGGAATAACTGCCAGCAGATTGGCTGGAGCTACCGGAGTGTGGCTGGATATAGATTCACCTCGTACCCGTAAAATATGTGCGATAGGAGTTCGCAGCAGTCATTTTGTAACAATGCACGGATTGGCTTTCAATGTAAACACAGATCTGAATTACTTCCATTATATAAATCCTTGTGGTTTTATTGATAAAGGTGTGACTTCTATTGAAAAAGAACTCAATCAAAAGATTGATATAGAAGAAACAAAATCTTTACTTCGTTTTGAATTAGAGCATCTTCTTACAAGAGGAAATAAATAAAATGGCAAGCATAAGGTGAGCTTTTGCCAATCTTATGCTTGCATTATATATCTTCTTACTTATTTCTTATGAACAAATAAGATATCTTCTCTCTCTCTACTTTTTTATAAATTTACTAATTGTAACCCCTTTCTCTGTTTCAATTCGAAGGGTATACATTCCGGAACTGAATCTTTCTACTGGAATTTCTATCACTCCGCGAATCATCGGTTTAAGCAATAATAATTGTTTCCCTGATATATCTATAACCTGAATGCTTTCTACAACATTATCCGACTGAAGAAACAGCACGTCCGTGGCCGGGTTCGGATACAGATTAATCTTGTCGGTCTTAATCTGCTCAACTCCAACAATATTGTCAACCAGTGTAAATGTGAGCCATCCAAAATCTCGTGGTGTAATTTCCTTCCATTCATAATTTTCAGAATCCCAGAAATAAGGAACAGTTAAGTATTCTCCAGGATCTAAATCGAGAGATCCTTGGAAGGTAACTTCCTTTTCCTCATTTTTATCGAGAATTATAGATTGAAAACCATAATTGCTAAGAGAAATACCACCTAATTTAGGGAACACTACAGCAGCAATATAGCTATTCAGGAAGCCACCTATATTTTTTATTGAAGCTTTAAGAATAACATTATCCTTACTAACCTTTGTTGAGTCCTGAAAATTAATTTTAGAGGAAAGTGCAATAACAGGCAATTCTGTAGGTTCAGGTAAAAGACTTACTACCATACTATTTCCCAGAAGGTTGTAGTTTTCACTATTCAATCGGTCATTAGAAAGATCATACATTGCAGATAAATAATAAGTACCGGGGTTCAATAATACGTCTCCTACTAATTCTATATTTTTACTCTTACCTGCCGGTATATTAACCGGTTCGGAACACACCTTTTGAATGACAGTATCATTAGAGGTCTGTTGTAATCGGATAATTATGTTCGAATTATATTCTTCTCCATTATTTGTAATACTCAAATTAAATCGTCCTGCTTTGTTCTGATAAAGATTTCCGGTTACATTAAATGAGTTGAGTATTAGTTTCGGCTGCAAATCCGGAGTTGCTACGCTTATATTTGAATTTGTTACGGTTATATTCAGATAATTAGGTGTGCCAACTTTTCCTCTCATTATTTGCCAGTTAGAATCTCCTGCAGGTTCAAATACATAATACATTTTATAATTGCCATTTGAAATAGAAACCGGAATTTGGGTGTTAAAAGAAAAATCCGCATATCCGTAATTTGTTTCAAGGAATGATACAGTTTGGCTTTGCAGTAAATAAACCAGTCCTTTGTCATTGTATAGTGCTATTCCAACAGATCCATTGAATGTATTTATTCCCATGTTATAAAAATCTGTCGTAACAATAAAAGAACCAACACGACTAACTGAATTTGACAATGTTACTAATGGTGAATATAAATGCAGCTGATAGGGGGCAATTGCAGACGAACTGCTTGCCTTTTTGATGCCAATAACAATTTTCTGATTATAATTAAATCCGCCGCTGGTTCCTCCACTTAAACCTAATGAATTAGGATTAAGAACTGATAATTCAAAATAACCATTAGAATCACCACTCCATCCCCAATTAAAATGGAATAGCCCATTTTTATCGTATCCGTCACATACAAATTCATGTCCGTAACCATCAGACCTGCCAAAGTATAAAACCGGTCGACCTTCATTTAACTCACTTTTTAATAAACCTATCCATTCTGGCTGTGAATAATAATCTCTGCTATACATTTGTATCCTTGAATCGTAGCCAAAATTTTTAATTAAAGCTTTTGCCATGTCTGTTGGGTATGCAGAACTTGAAAAGAGACCGTAGTTCATATTAACCGAAACTCCAGCGTGATACATAAGTTTAGCAACTGCATCTATCTGAACTTTCGTACTTAACTTATTATAGATATCAGTCATGTTCTCCCAATCATACGTTGCCTGAGAGAAATCAACACTAATTGAATCTGTAAATCCAGAGGGTAAGTATGTGTTAGAACCTGTTCCTTTTAATGGCCATCTATGATATTTCATTACCTGTGACATTGCAGTAGCCACACATCCAGTTACAGCTCTTATTGAATCTGCCATAATGGGACAACGACTATTGTAAGGATAGCCTTGGTCCCATCTATTTTCTCCTAAAAGAGGAGTCACAAAAGCGGCATAAGTTGCTAGCGTATTATCAGATGTATAATAAGATTTCAGGAGTGATGTGTTATTCTGTTCGGGCTGTTTCATGAGATATTGTAGCTCATTTTTATAGAATCTCAGCCATTCAGAGAAATTAGGTGGCAAAGAGTCAATATTGAAACTGCCAATATCTGAATATCCCAGAATATCTTTTGCCCTGTCATCTCCCGAAATAATAACAAAACCATTATTATTCCCGATATTGAATACATAATAATATCCATTGCTATCTGATGAGCGGGTTGTAACATCTGAACATGTATAAGCCAGCTGTAAAGTAGAAGTTCCGGAAAGTATACTTTTTGTAGAAACCGGATTCTTTTGATAAAAAGACATGGCAATTCTTAATGCCTCACGGCTATTTCTCGGTGTTGCAATTATATTTGAAACAAATATAAACAAAAGAGGAGCTAGCTGTATTATCCTTTTTAATTGAATGTTCATGGAAATAAAGTTATAACTATTTCGATACAAACAATTAAAATAAGTACAACCTGACTTTCTTTTCCCTACAAACTATTCTGGAAGAAGAATTATTTACGGGTGAAAAGTCCGTTGATAATAAAGAGAATGAATTAGCTCTGAGTTAAATACGTATTATATATGTTCTATTCTTCAGATAACAATAACTAACCATTTAACTGGACGGCTAAGACTTTGCGATCTTGCATGCTACTGATATTTCTTTTATAGTTTCACTAATCTATTTATGTATTTATTATTTAAACAATATATATTGAATATAAGTTTCTGACATTCTTTATATTTAGTAGTTCTTAATTTTTTAAAATAAAAAAGGACATAAGTGATAATTTACCCATGTCCTTGGCTGCCTTTATAGATTCTATATTATTCCAGATAGATTGAATGTGGTTTTATTATAACCTTTTTACATCCTGGAAAGTTTGCATCAATAAGTGCATTTAGCTCCTTTACTTCATCTTTGTATTGATAACGAAGACCACAATCAATGATTTCTACCATTGGATTCTTTTCAACAACTCGTAAAAGCATTTCTTGTAATGATGGAGCCTCGGTCAAACGGCTGTATTCTTCGTATGTGTAGTTAAGAAAAACAGTATTTTCATTAATTCCACGATTGTCTAATAAATAACCATTCTTTAATGGAGTTGGCTTAGCCAGTTTCCCTTTATAGAAAACATCTGTTGGGGCAGGATAGGAGACTATTTTTGTTTTCTCGCTATTCATTGTAACCGGAACAAGATTTGAATAATCTCTGTTTGTTTTATAAACTATAGCCTTAGCTCCACGAGCAACCTGATTGATATTGTCCATTGCGGGAATAGATTCCGCAGCAGATGTTGTTGTATTCTTGCTACAATGGCATGAAAACAAGATTAGTGAACCAATAAATGTCAAGCAACGACTTATTTTCATTATTCTTTCTATTTTATGGTTAATGACTTATTTCTTAAAGAATTTCTGAGTATAACTTCCTTCTTCCGTCTCTATTTTTATTAAATAAACGCCTTTGACTAGATCGCTTACCGAAATTGGAATATTACCTGTAGTCATAGGTTTCTTCAATAAAGCCGATTTTCCCGATATATCAAAAATTATAATAGATTTAACTATAGAAGGCGACTGAATATAAATTAGATCATTCTCCAAATTAGAATAAACACTCAATTTATTAATTGATGCTTCTTCAATACTGGTTGCATAATTTTCAATAAGAACACTTTTTGAATTATTTTCGTTCGGAGTTAGAAGAACCATTGATGGACTATCCTGGTTATTATTTGCATCATAATTGAGAGTAAGAACATAAGTACCCGGAGTAAGAGTAATGTCTTCTGAAATCTCTATTGTTTTAGTAGCTCCTGAAGGAATATTTATCGGATCATAATTAATTTGTTTGCTTGTACTATTTGTTTCAGTTGAAGTCAGATAAAAAGATAAATAAGAATTAAATTCTCCACCAGTATTTTGAATTGTAGCACTAAATGTTCCGGCTTTTCCGTAATAGAGATTTCCAATAGTACTCAAAGCTCCAGTCAGAGAAAGTTTAGGATAAACATCCGGAGTCGCAAAAATAACATTAGTCGAGGTAACAGTAACATCTAATGAATTAGGTGTACCAACCCTTCCTCTTAATATAGACCAGTTACTCTGATCAGAAGCTTTGTAAATACAATATAACTGATATGTACCATTAGCTACTGTAGTAGGAATTTCTAATCTTGATACTGTTAGATTATCATTTTCCTCAAATGTGTCTGTAGTAACGCTGTATTGTTTAATTACAGAGACTAAAGTTGAACCCTGATAAAGTCCAAATGCTATGTTTCCGCTAAACAGATTACCCCCATAATTGGCATATCCAAAATTAAGACTGAATGCCTGACTCCTTGTTATGCTTTCGGACCCAACCTTTATTTTTTTTATTAAATAGATTTCATATGATTTGCTTGATGTAGTAGTTGGCTTTTGAATTCCAGTTACCATATCTTGCCATACAGTAAATCCGTCCGTAACAGATCCTCCAATTCCAGGAGTCTCGTAATTTAAAGATGATAGTTCAAAATATCCGTTATAGTAGCCACCCCAACCCCAGTTAAAGTGAAAAAGACTATTCGTGTCATAACCGTCACAGATAAATTGGTGTCCACCTTCGCTTGTGGATGAACCACCATATAATATAGGACGACCGGCATTTAATTCGGCCTTTATCATCTGAAGCCACTCAGCTTCAGTATAAAAATCACGAGAAAATATCTGTATATTCGAATCATAACCAAAATATTTGCTTAATGCTGCAGGAATATAATTACTATAAGCGGCCGATGAATAAGCTGTATAATCCATACTTACTGATACTCCGCAGTGATACATAAGAGTTGCTACTGCTGTATCTTGAATAGCAGTACTATTACCACTATATGTGTTTTTCATGTTGGACCAATTATATGTTGCTTTCGAAAAGTCTACAGAAAGAGAGTCGCTCATACTATCTGGCTTGTATTTTTTTGATCCGGCTCCTTGTACTGGCCACTGATAATACTTCATAATTTGAGCCATTGCTGTAGCAACACAACCTGTAGGGGCTAGTGATGTTCCTATTTTGGGACAAAGAATATTGTATGGAGAAAGCTGATTCCATGCTATAGTTCCAAGCAACGGACTAATTGAAGTTGAAAAGGAAGTTGCCTTTGTTGTAGCTGATAATACGGACGATGATTGCACTGTTGAAGTTGCATCATCTGTTGCAACTAGTGCCTTGAGTTCTTTCTGGTATAAACTCATCCAGTTCTTGAAATTCTCGGGCATTACATTTGCAGAGAAACTTCCACTGTCTGAATATCCTAAAACTGATTTCGCCCGATCATCTCCCGAAATTATAATAAAACCGTTATTATCTCCTCTATTGAATATATAATAATATGCATTTTCGTTAGAAGAACGAGTCGCAATGCCGTCAGTACAGCAATAAGCTAAAGTTAAACCTACATTATTAGTGGAGGATTTTGTACTTATACTTTTTGTTGCGATAGAATTTTGATAAAATGAATTCGCAATAGAAAGTGCTTCAGCACTAGATCTTGATTTTGCATAGATACTAATATTTGATATTAGCAGGAGAGAAAAGAAGATGTGTGTTTTCAGTGTTTGTTTGTTCATTTCTTATAAAATTAAAGCTGTACAAATAGAATATAGCTATATTCTACCTTTTAATAAATTTGCAAACCTCAATACCTGTTTCAGATTCACATTGAAGAACATAAGTTCCAGAACTTAGTCCGTTTACAGAAACTGAAATCAACCCACTCTTCTCTGGTCTCAAAAATAATATTTGTTTTCCTGAAATATTCATAATCCTGATTATTTTTATAATCTTTTCAGATTGCAGAAATAAGTTATCTACTACGGGATTAGGATAAATAATCAATTTAGAAGACGTATTTCGTTCAATATCAGTACTACTATCCACGAGAGTAAACGCTAAGACAGAATTATCTTTGGGAGTAATAAGATTCCAATCATTTATTGTTGTATCCCAATATGTTACAGCTGTTAAATATGAACCAGGATCTAAATCTATATTGCCACTGAATGTTACTTCCTTTTCTTCATCTGTATCTAAAACTAAAGTCTGATATCCGTAATAAGTAAGCGAGTTCCCAGCTGTTGAAGGATATACAAATGCTATTACATGGTTGTTAAAGTATCCTCCGGTATTCTTTATTCTGGTCGTAAGCACTGCATTGTTTTTATTAACTTTGTTAGAGTCCGGGAAAGATACTTTAGATGTTAGTGTAAGAATTGGGTTTCCAGGTTCCGGTAATACCGTAACAGTTATTGAATCGCCAAGAGTTACATAACTTTGTGATGCGCGATTATTATAATAATCATACATCACATATAAATAGTATTTTCCTGAAACTAATTTAATATTTCCAGTAATATCAAAACTCTTAGTGCTGCCTGATGCAATATTTATTGGATCATTAGAAACATATTGTTCAGTTGCATTATTCTCTGCCGATTTTAAATAAATAAGTAGTGATGAATTGTATTCTCCTCCATTATTTGTTATACTTACATTGAATTTACCTGTTTTGTTTTGATATAAGTTTCCATTAATCGTTAATGAATTTAAGGCTAATTTAGGTCGAACATCTGGAACTGAAAATAAAATATTGGTTGACGCTACATTTACATTTATATAATTAGGGGTTCCTACTTTTCCTCTCATAATCTGCCAGTCAGAATCACCGGTTGGCTGAAATACACTGTAAAGCATGTAATTTCCGTCAACAACATCAGAAGGTACGATAATGTTAGTTGCATAAGAAGGATTATAATATCCGGAATAGGTGTCGAGCGATGAAGAGCGACTGCTAAGTAACTTTACAAATCCGTTATCATTATATAAAGCTAATCCAACCTTACCATTAAATGTATTTATGCCTAAATTGGTTATTCTCATTGGTAATGTAAAGGTGCTTGTACGGTCTATAGAAGCTGGAACACTATTAAACGGTGAATATAAGTATAACTGGTAAGGATGTACTGTAGATGATGCATTTGGCTTTTGCACTCCAATAACAATAAGCTGATCATAATTAAATCCGCCACTGGTTCCTCCACCAATTCCTAAGGAAGATGGGTTTAGAACAGACAATTCAAAATAACCATCTGAGTTTCCACTCCATCCCCAATTAAAATGGAATAATCCATTACTATCGTATCCGTCACACACAAACTGATGTCCTGTATCTTTTGAATATCCGGCATAAAAAACCGGACGACCAGCATTTAATTCTACCCTAATCAGCCCTTCCCATTCTGATTTAGAATAATAATCTCTATAATAACTTTGGATATTTGAATCATAACCAAAATATCCAATTAGAGCTTTAGCCATATTTACAGAGGATGCAGAACTATACTCACCATACATCATGTTTACTGAAACTCCGGCATGATACATTATTGTAGCGACAGCATCCTTTTGAATAGCAGTGCTTGAACTATTGTATGTATCAGTCATATTTGCCCAGTCGTATGTAGTTTTAGAAAAATCAACGCTTAAAGATGTAGTAAAGCCAGTAGGAGTATATGTGTTTGACCCGGTTCCACTAACGGGCCAGCTATAATATTTCATAACCTGAGCCATTGCTGTGGCAACACATCCAGTAGCTGCTCTTTCGGATGTTGAATCATTAATTATAGGACAAAGATTATTGTATGGTGATCCTTGATCCCATTTAATACCACCTAATAACGGAGCTACAGAAGTTGAATAAGAAGACTGGAGAACATTTGTGCTAACTGACTCGCTCAACTGAACCAAAGAATTATTTGTAGATTCTGGTTGATCCATCAAATACTTCAATTCATCTTTGTAAAAGTTAAGCCAAGCCGAAAAATTAGGTGGTAAAGAGTTTATATCAAACATTCCGTTATCGGAATATCCTAAAATGTCTTTTGCTCTATCATCACCGGAAACAATAATAAAACCATTATTCTCACCTCTGTTGAATACATAATAATATGCTTTATCAGAAGTTGATCTGGTAGATATGCCATTGGTACAAGTATAGGCTAATTTCAAAGTCGATAAATCTGCAGACATCTTTTTAGTTGAAACCTTCGCTTTCTGATAGAAAGAGTTAGCTATGATTAATGCTTCACTGCCAGTCCGCGATGTTGCCAGAACATTTGTTGCAAAGAATAATAGGAATCCTATAAGTAGTAGTGCCTTTTTCATTTGTTGTTTGTGTTAAATCATCCACAGCAATTATATAAAAATAGATATGCTTAAACTTTCTTGAGATTCAGATTTTGAAATTTTGTATTAGAAATAGATTACAATCAACTTTACTTTATTATATAAGTTTGTAATTCAGCAATAACACTGTGGTAAATATAAGAAAAAAGAGCATAGACAAATAAATACATATGCTCTTTTTGTTCAACAAATATTGTAAAAATCATTTTTTTATGAATTTACAAACTTTTTCTTCTGTTTCGGTTATTGATTGAAGAATGTATGCACCTGCCTTGAGTGTATTTATAGCTATAGGAATTTCTCCATTTCTTAAAGGATTAATTTTTAAAACCAACTTTCCGGAAAGATCCGTTATATTGATTGCTTTTACAACATCATCCGATTTTAGATAAAGAATATCTGTTGCTGGAATGGGATAAAGATGTGGCTTTGCTTCTTTCATTTGTTCTATATTTGTGGCTTTAGTTGCATTATCGGTGATGGTAAAAACAATTTTACTATAATCATTAGGATCCATAAATGAATAACTATTTCCTAGTGTTGTACTATAAGCTAGTGTTGTTAAATATGATCCTGGCTCAAGACCAATATTCCCGCTAAGGGTTATTGTTTTTTCTTCATCTTTATCTAAAATGATTTTCTGAAATCCAAAAAATGAAAGTGCAATATAGCTGTTAACCGGATATACGAATGCTACTATATAATCCTCAAAATATCCTCCGGTATTTTTAATACGAGCTGTTAGACTTGCATCATTCCCATTTACTTGTGATGGATCAGGAAATGAAATCTTTGAAGTCAGTGTAAGAGCTGGCGTCTCTATCGAAGTAGATAATATCTCTACTGTTAAAGGAGCGCCTATATTATTAAATGTATTTGTATTTGATCTGTCATTTTGTGGATCATACATTACATATAAATAGTATTTTCCTGCTGGCAATATAATATTTCCAAAAAAATCGAGACTCTTTGTCTCGGCAGTACTAATATTTACAGGATCCATACAAACCACTTGAGAGATAGAGTCGTTAACGGCTGACTTTAATAAAATAACTAAGTTGGAATTATATTCACCTCCTGTATTTGTAAGGTTTACGTTAAATCTACCAGTGCTGTTTTGATAAAGATTGCCTATAGTAGATAAGGTGTTCAGAATTAAGTTTGGGAGCACGTTTGGAACACTAAATGTTATATTTGAAGAAGTTACTGCAACATTTAAGTAATTAGCTGTTCCTACTTTTCCTCTCATTATTTGCCATTCTGATTTTCCGGAAGGAAGAAATACACTATAAAGCTTGTAGTTACCATTTATTACATCAGTTGGTATGCTCGAAGAGTATGCTAAATTAGACCATCCACTATATGTATCAAGAGACGATACAGAATAACTTTTAATCAGTTTTACAAAACCATTTTCATTGAATAATGCCAGTCCAATAGAACCACTGAAATTAGTTATTCCCATATTGTATATTTCTGCATTAATAGAAAAAGCATTCGTACGGCTTATTGAGTTTGCAGAGATTTTTAGCGGTGAATATAAATGTAATTGATAAGGCGCTGCAACCGATGTTTGATTAGGTTTTTGTACTCCGATTACAAAAAGCTGATCAGAGTTAAACCCTCCACTGGTTCCGCCACCAATACCAAGGACAGATGGATTTAGTGCTGATAATTCAAAATAACCATCAGATTCACCACTCCATCCCCAGTTAAAATGAAAGAGATCATTGCTGTCATATCCGTCACAAACAAATTGGTGCCCTATATCAGTAGAATTACCAGCATAAAGAACAGGACGTTTAGCATTTAACTCTGTCTTAAGCATATTTTTCCACTCTGATCTGGTATAATAATCTCTGTGATAACTTTGAATATTAGGATCGTAACTGAAATATTTTATTAAAGCCTTGGCCATATTTGTCGGACTAGCAGAGCTGGAAAAACCATAATCCATGTTCACAGCTACTCCACAGTGATACATTAACGTAGCTACAGCCGTTTTTTCAGTATCAGTACTTAAGCTGTTATATGTTTCAGCCATATTTTTCCAGTCGTATGTTGTTTTTGAAAAGTCAACAGTGAGAGCTTGAAAATATCCATCGGGAGTATATGTATTTGATCCTTTTCCTGCAATGGGCCATTGATGGTATCTCATTACCTGAGCCATAGCAGTAGCTACGCAGCCAGTAACAGTCCTTTCAGAAGATTTTGTACTTATTGTAGGACAGAGTTCGTTATATGGAGTTCCTTGATCCCATTTTATTCCCCCGAGAAGCGGGGCAACAGATGTTGCATATGTTGTTTTATTAGTAACTGCATTATCAGTTGTACTGAGTGAAATGCTTGAAGTATAAATTAATTCTTCAGGTTGATTCATTAATGCCTTTATTTCCTTTTGATAGAAATTTAGCCATGTAGAGAAGTTTGTAGGCAAAGAATCTGAATTAAATTTACCATTATGAGAATATCCAAGAATGTCTTTAGCTCTATCATCTCCAGAAACGATTATAAAACCATTATTATCGCCAATATTAAATACGTAGTAGTATGCTTTTTCTGTTGAAGAACGGGTAATAATGCTATCTTTACAAGTATAAACTAATGTTAATGTGGAATTAGGCAAACCAATCGTCTTAGTTAGGACTTGTGATTTTTGAGAATAATAACTAGCAATACTTAAAGCTTCATTGCTAGTACGCGATTTAGCAAAACCTGGCAAAATTGAACAAGAAAAAATAAATATCAATATCAGCTTTTTGAGCAAAAAAGCATTTACGAAAAGTTTAGTCATGTGTGTGTTATATAAAGTGTATGTGCAAAATCTATCGTGCAGACACATGAATTTAAGGCATACCAGTTGTGTCTGATCAAGTAAATAATGAAATTATGCTATAGATGAAATCCTGATTTTGTTATATAATCATAACTAACAATGACATATATAGAAAGATATTTAATAAAATAAGAGGAGTGTAGTGCTCTTCTCATAACAATTTGAAGATTTAATTAAACTTAATATTTAAAAACTATACAAAATTAAATAATATATAGATGAAAATGTTTTGATATATAAATCAGGAATGATTATTAGTATGATTTAAGGAAGGCGAAATCTGCTAAATATAGACAATTATTAAGGTTAATATTTAAATTTAATTCTTAAGATATATTACTGAAACTTACTATATATTAGTAAAATATAAAATTAGGGTTATCATAATTATATATTTACTGTAAATAATAATATTCAATATTTCTAATTTGGAATTAGATTTTATTAGCAAATACAGATAAAAAGAAAGTCGGAGATGCAATACCTATTTATACTACATCTCCGACCTTAAAAAACTTAATTGATATCTTATAAAGTTACACCAGTTTTGAATATTGCAATTTCACGATAGTTTTTCTTTTCGTTATTTACAGGCTCACCACTTGCTACTTTGATTATATAATCAGTAAATCTTTCACAAGTTTTTTCCATTGGTTCATTTTCCAGAATAACTCCTGCATTAAAATCAATCCATCCTGGTTTATTATTTGCCAGATTTGAATTTGTTGAAATCTTCATGGTCGGTACAAATGTTCCAAATGGGGTTCCGCGTCCGGTTGTGAAAAGAACCATATGGCAACCTGATGCTGCAAGAGTTGTTGCTGCAACAAGATCATTACCTGGCGCGCTCAATAAGTTCAAACCTTTAGTTTGAATTCTTTCGCCGTATTTCATTACTCCTTTAACTACACTTTTTCCGCATTTTTGAGTGCAGCCTAATGACTTTTCTTCCAGTGTTGAAATACCACCAGCTTTATTTCCCGGAGATGGGTTTTCATAAATAGGTTGTTCATTACGGATAAAGTAATCTTTGAAATCGTTAATCAAATGAACTGTCTGCTCAAATAATTCTTTGTTTTCGCAACGGTTCATCAAGATAGTTTCAGCGCCAAACATTTCAGGAACTTCGGTAAGAACCGATGTACCACCTTGAGCAATCAAAAAGTCAGAGAACATACCAAGTAATGGGTTGGCTGTGATCCCTGAGAATCCGTCTGATCCACCGCATTTTAATCCTACACGTAATTCAGAAAGAGGAACATCAATACGTACATCTTTGCTTGCTTTTGCATAAAGATCACGAAGAATAGCCATACCTTCTTCAAATTCATCACCTACTTTCTGAGTTTCCATGAATGCTACACGGTCTGCATCGTATTCGCCAAGGAATTCGCGGAAAGCAGTAAGCTGATTGTTTTCGCATCCCAAACCTACAACAAAGACTGCACCGGCATTTGGATGAAGAACCATGTCACGTAATATCTTACGGGTATTTTCATGGTCATCACCTAACTGTGAGCAACCATAGTTATGTGGGAATGCAACAACAGCATCAACTCCTTTTCCTTCAGTTTCACGACGTAGTTGATCTGCCAATTGGTTAACAATACCATTTACACAACCAACTGTTGGAATAATCCAGATTTCATTTCTTACACCAACATCACCATTTTTACGTTTGTAACCTTTAAAGGCTAGGTTTTTACTAGCAATATCAAGAGTTTCGTGAGCAGGGTTGTATGTATATTCAAGTAAGCCAGACAAGTTTGTCTTGATCTTCTTTTCATTTACCCAGTCACCTTGTTTGATAGGAGTTATAGCATGACCAATAGCATAACCATATTTGACTATATGATCGTCAACAGCGAAGTCTTTCAAAGCAAATTTGTGACCAGCTGGAACATCTTCATTTAGTTTAATATCCAATCCATTTACGGAAATGGTTTCACCAGCAGACAAATTTAAGATAGCTACAGCTACATTATCTGCAGGATTAATTTTTAAATACTTCGTTTCCATATATTTTCTATTATGATAAGTTTATTTTTGAAAATTAAGATAAAAGTCCACAGTTTCTACTGTAAGTAAATCTATAGGCATATAGTTTATGCTATTAATCTCTTTTTTAAATATTAATTGATCACATAATGCTTTCACGCTATTATATCCCTGAATTTCAGGTTGCTGAGCAATTAGCATAGAAACAGAGCCATTTTTAAGGCAAGTTACGTTTCTCGTTAGTAAGTCATAACCAACCAAATTAAAATTTCTGATTCCTCTTTTCTCAATATATTCGCCTATAATGTGAACTTTCGAATTAAATGTTATTCCACATGTAACATTTGGATGTTCAGCAAAATAAGCATCTAGCAATTGTTCATCTTCAATAGGATACTTTGGATGAAGGTTAAGCTCAGTAATACGACAGGAAGGAAAATGCTCTTTCATATAAATTCTAAAGCCTTTATCTCTGTATTCCTGTTGATTTGATCCTATAATACCTTCTTTAATTTGACGGAAAATAACTATTTCATCAGCTTTATCAGACATTAGCATTAACATCTTTGCTGCGAAATATCCACTTCTTTCTGAGTTTTGTCCATAAAAAGCCAATGGATGCAGGTCAGGAATATTTGAGTCTATAAATATATAAGGTATAGAATACTCATTTAACCGATCTGTAAAATTACGAGTTATCTGAGGTATAGTAGGAGAGACTATTACGCCATCAGGATGCTCAGCCATTATAGCATTTCCTGCAGATGTGAATGATGTATAGTCATACGCATCATAATAACACATCTTTATAGAAATATTAAAATCCGAAAAAGCAGCTACCGCATCAGTTATTCCTTTTTCTACTGCAGTCCAATATTCCCCTTCAATATGCTGAGGAAGCAAACTAACAAACAGGTATTTTTTATTTGAGGCCAGAGCACTAGCATACATGTTAGGTTGATAGTTTAATTGCTCTAAAATCTCTTCAACCCGCTTTTTACTTTTTTCGGATACACCGCTTCTCCCATGAATTACTCGATCAACAGTTCCAACTGACACATCGGCTAAGCGTGCTATGTCTTTTATTCGTATTCTTTCCGGCAGTTCATCCATAGCTTGTTTTTGTTCTTAACAATTGATTATTCGTGTTCGAGCACAATAATAATTTATTTTTTTTCATCGCAAATATATAACAATTTTTGTAATTACAAAAATATTCGTATCTTTGTGCACGTACACGAATTGACTATTTCTGGTGATTGTTTATTGTTAATATACTCATTTATAGTCAATTGGTTTAATTAATGTTGATTATTATAAATTGAAACATAGAAATACTAATCATTTATTTTAAATAGAAAATAGAATTATGGGAAAGAAAGTTGTTACTTTTGGGGAAATTATGTTGCGTTTGGCAACTCCTGGTTATTTAAGATTTTCACAAGCAAAGGAATTTAATGCTACATTTGGTGGTGGTGAAGCTAATGTTGCAGTCTCTTTGGCAAACTATGGCTTGGAAACTGAATTTGTGACTCGTCTACCTAAAAATGACATCGCAGAATCTTGCATTATGGACTTACGTTCTCACAACGTTGGAACTAAAGAAATTATCTTCGGTGGTGATCGTGTAGGTATTTATTTCCTTGAAACAGGTGCTGTTGCTCGTGCTTCAAAAGTAGTTTATGACCGTGCAAACTCTTCAATATCAACTATTCAACCAGGTATGATTAACTGGAAAGAAGTATTCAAAGATGCTCAATGGTTCCACTGGACTGGTATTACTCCAGCTTTATCACAAGGTGCTGCTGATGCTTGTCTTGAAGCTATTAAAGTTGCTAATGAAATGGGTGTAACTGTTTCTACTGACCTTAACTACCGCAAAAATCTTTGGAAGTATGGTAAAACAGCTGCAGAAGTTATGCCTGCATTAGTTGAAGGTTGTGATGTAATTCTTGGTAACGAAGAAGATTGCGAAAAAGTATTTGGTGTTAAACCAGAAGGATTTGATGTTGCTGCGACTCACGGTGAAGTTAATGCTGCTGAATTTGAATCAGTATGTACTCAGATGATGGCTAAATTTCCACGTGCTAAGAAAGTAATCATTACTCTTCGTGGTTCTATCAACGCTAACCACAATACTTGGGGTGGTGTTCTTTACTCTGATGGATCATTGAAACAATCTAAGAGATATGATATCACTCACATTGTAGACCGTGTAGGTGGTGGTGATTCATTCATGGGTGGCCTTGTTTATGGTTTGATTTCTTATCCAAACGATGATCAGAAAGCTTTGGAATTCGCAGTTGCTGCATCTTGCCTAAAACATACAATTTATGGTGACTTTAACCTTGTAACTGTTTCTGAAGTAGAAAACTTAATGAAAGGTGACGGTTCTGGCCGTGTTTCTCGTTAATAACATTATAATATAAAAGTAAAATGGCAAGATTTTCAAAAATACAAGTGCTTAATGCTATGGCAAGCACAGGGATGGTTCCCGTTTTCTATAACAAAGATGTTGAATTAGCAAAGAATGTTGTAAAAGCATGTTATGAAGGTGGTGTTCGTGCGTTCGAATTCACTAACCGTGGCGATTTTGCACAGGAAGTATTTGCTGAATTAGTAAAATGGGCTGCAAAAGAATGTCCTGATATGATTCTGGGAATTGGTTCTATCGTTGATCCTGCTACTGCAGCAATGTATATTCAATTAGGTGCTAACTTTATTGTTGGTCCATTATTCAATCCAGAGATTGCTAAAGTTTGTAACCGTCGTTTAATTCCTTACACTCCAGGTTGTGGTTCTGTATCAGAAATTGGTTTTGCACAGGAAGTAGGATGCGATCTTTGCAAAGTATTCCCTGCTGGTAACGTTGGTGGCCCTTCATTCGTTAAGAATGTAAAAGCTCCAATGCCTTGGTCTATGTTAATGGTTACTGGTGGTGTTGAACCAACAAAAGATAACCTTACTGCATGGATTAAAGCTGGCGTAACTTGTGTAGGTATGGGTTCAAACCTTTTCCCAAAAGATGTCGTTGCTGCTAATGATTGGGCATGGGTAACAGCTAAATGTAAAGAAGCTTTCGGATATATTGAAGAAGCTCGCAAATAAAAAAACAGATTGATTTACAATCTGTTTGATTTATAAAAGAATGCCCTTATAAAGGTTGGTTAGAAGGGCATCTTTATTTTGTTTAAATTGTTTAAAGGGGGGCTTGGCCATCGGGAATATTCATTTAATGAATCCCGATGGCTTGCTTTTTTATCTATCTTTCTTAACTAGCTTCAAAATACGTGTTACTGCAAATGATTGTTTGTGGAAGATAAACATAGGTACTGCAACTCCAACCACCAAAGCAAACATAACAAAAGTAGCAGTTAAACCATTTCTGAATATTGCTACTATTATATCCACTGATGCCGAATCATCCTTGCATTGAATAAATTTCACTAGAGCAAGAATCGTTTTATATGCAAACATTCCCGGGATCATAGGTAAAAGAGAAGGGAAAGAAAAGACCTCTGCCGGACAATGTATTCTCTTTGCAAAGAAAATGCTTAGCATACCAATAGAAAATGCTGCAATAAACGATGCCGAAGCAATATCCAATGAGGTGCTGTGCAACAAACAATAACGAAGTCCATGTCCAACAGCTGCTAAAAATGCAGATACAAGAATAGCTTTGCGTGGAGGATTAGAGATTACTGCAAATCCAATTGATGCAATTGCTGCAAAAAAGCCATCAAATATTATGGCTTCAATAAAATCATAATTTATCATAATGCATTTACTCCTAACAATAATAAAGTTAACGACAAACCTATAGAAAGGCAAATAATAAGCAATGCTGCGTTGATTAATCGTGAAACACCAGCTAAAACATGGCCTTCAATAACATCAATAACACCATTAATGAGAGGAACGCCAGGTACAAGATAAAGAATACTTGTTCCAAGAGCAATATCAGGAGTATTTCCTATATTATATAGTACAGCTGTGCAACCTATCATGGAAGCAGTAAAAGCAGAAACAATGAATACAAACAAATGATTGAGATGCATTTCTGTTAATTTCTGACGAACAAAAAAACCTGCCAATGTTGCAACGAAAACTATACCCATTGCTTGTATATCACCTGTAAAGAGACGGCAGAAAGATGCATTTGCACATGCAACCAAGAAAAGAACCATCCATTTGCTCATTCTAGGGTTACTGATAATTTCCTGATATTTTGCTTTTAATTCATCCATAGACAAATGCTCATCATAAGCTTCCCAACTTAATGTACTGAGTCGGGCATTTAATTCAAAGTTCAGGGCCATAGGTTTGATTTTATTCACAGTGCTGTAAGAATGTGAATTGTCTTTGTCTCTCAAAGTCATAATAATGGTTTTCTGAAAGATCGTCATGTCAACGAAATAGCCAAAAGATTCGGCTATCCGGGAGGTGTTACGTACAATACGCGATGTGTGTACGCCTACAGCCATTAGACTGGTAGAGTAGTCGGATAAAAACTTCGATAACTCTTTAAGTTCTGCATGAATGTCCATGAGGTAAAATTATTGTTTATTTAGTAAATTAGTGCCTCGCATTATTAAGCACTTTAATTTATATGTTATCAACTATAAAAGACGAATAAATGTTCAATCTATCAAATGCGTGGCATTTCGCACAATTCATGTATCAAGGTAATCGTGAATGATAACCCGATAATGCAGCATAGCAATATCAATAGTAAATTCAGAATTTTAGCCTTTGGTTTTCTTGATATATGCAGATTTGAATTGATATATTCTTTATAGAAAAGATATAAAGCCGGAACAGCTGAGCTGGCCAAAAGAAAATCTTCAGGTATCTGAAAGAAATATACCTTTGTAAAACCAATTAAAGCCCAGTGAGTTAAAAACATAACTAAAAAGATATTTATTTTTTTAGAATGAGCAAGTAATAATCCGATTGTGAAAATAGCAACCGAACAAGGCATAACAGGCGAAGTCATCATTGGAAAGTGAAGGCCGCGTATCAAAGAAATTATCGGATAAATAAACGGCAATATACAAAGCATTATGGCTAGCTTATCGTATTTATATGATCGTTCAAAAGATGTATGGCCAAAAAACAAATCATACAACCAGAACAGTGCCATGATTGTCCAATATACAACAAACATGTTATTATAACTTCTTGGTTCACAATAAATAGAATAGTAGACAACTGCAATCCATGCGTTCAGAAACGCCAGGAATAGTTTCATTGCCGATTTTACAATTTGAGTAGGATGTTTAAATAAGAAGTAAGTTAGTATAATTGCAATAACTGATATAAATATCTGATATATCCAAGTTCCTGCATTATACTGAGCAATTGTATTCCAAAAAATATCCATTTCCTTAATTTGTTTTATAATTTCGTGACAATAAAATTTAAGGTGCTTTTTTAGTAATAGATATGAATCGTGAAATTTCATATCTTTCCAGGAATGAATGCTCACGAAATATTAGTTTTAGAGCATAATCAGTATAAAATAGACTCTAAATGCGGGGTTACCAAATCGGCCGCGAAATTACTAAAAAAAACTTAGCGATACTATTAATAGATGTTTTTTATGCTGTAATTAAGTTACATTTCTTTGTGTTGGTAAGAAACCTATAACGAATTAATTATTGTACAAATATAATCTTGAAAGAAATAAAAAAACTCTCTCAACGAATCACTTCGGCGAGAGAGAACCCACTATTCTTAAAATTATGGCTACGATAAAATAATGACTAATACAAGAAAATTCTTTTGCAAAGATAGATGGATTGTTAATGGTACACAATCCCTTTCAAGTGGTATTTTTAAGTCTTATCATATACCTAAATATTGGTATGTATATACTTTTTAAAGATGTAAAAGCCATAAGAATGAGATTTGTTTCATAAGATTTAACTAGCATTAAATGAGATATCGGATAAATATTACTTTAAATCTATTTATATTTGTAATAAATATGGGATATGAATGAATAAACTCCGCAATATACTTTACTTTCTTACAGTAATACTGGCGCTTTCAGTATTCTATTCTTGCACGGGAACACCTTCTGCACAGGAAGTCCGTCTGCTGGATTCTCTAAACCAACGTTCCTACGATTTACGTTATAAGCAACTTGATTCATCATATAAAGAAGCACTTCTGGCAATTAATTATGCCGATGAATACGATCAAGGTAAAGCTGAAGCTTACAATAATCTGGGATTTTGTGCTTTCATGCGGATGAATTTTGATGCGGCAGAGAAATACTATAAAAAAGTATATAAAATAACTCAGAATGAGCTGGAACTGGTTATTGCCGATATCGGACTAATGAAAATATACCAACGGACATCCATGAATAAGGAGTATTACGACTGTAGGAACAGTGCGGTTCGAAGAATGAAACGCATTGATGAGGATCAGTCTGTATTTGTCGATGTGCACGATAAGAGACGTCTGAATTATGCCCGTTCTGAATTTTTCATTGTATCGTCAATCTACTATTTTTATTTGCAACAGCAAAGCGAAGCCATTCAATCCATTAATCAGGTTCAAGACTCAGACCTGGCCTCTGATACGGCACAAATTCTCTACTATGATTATATAAAAGGTTCTGCAGAACTGTTTGAAAAGAAAGATGCTGAACAGAATAATATTACAGAATTTGATGAACTCTTCAAGTGCTGGAATATGAGTCGCAATCAATATATTTATTTTGAAGCGAACAGTCTGCAGGGAATCTCGTCTTTATTTGAAAATAAGAATATTTTTAATCAGATTTATCATGAGCGCCTCAAAGCTATCCAAACCTTAAATTCGTATTATCACTTTACGAAAAGTGAAGTTACAGAAAACGATTCCATTTTACCGTTGAACCTGGCACGAGTTGCTCTCGAAAAGTTTAAGAAGTATAAGGATATTTACCAGATTGCCGGAGCATACGTAACCATCGGACGTTATTATAATATGCATGGTCGTTATAGTGTGGCGCTGGATACTCTAAGAAAGGCGCTGGATTGCGTAAACAAGCATCATAAGCTTTACTATAAAAATGGGAAAAGCACTGTCGACCAGCTAAAACCTTTCTCCGAACAAGATACTATTTATACAGAACTTAGCTGGATTTCGAAGAATAACGTTAAAACTGTGCCCGAATGGATTGCTCGTATCCGTGAACAGTTAAGCGTTACTTATTCCGGCTTGGGAATGAAAGTTCCTTCAAATTATAACCGAAATATTTATCTTGATATTCTAGATTATACTCGTCAGGATAAAGAGCTGGAAAGCCGTTCACAGGAACTGGAAAAAGAAGACAGACAATTGAATATCCTTTCTCTATTTGTCTTTAGTGGTTTCGTTTTATTGATTTTCCTTTTTTGGGTACTGAATTCACGTTCAAAAACACGTAATAGAAAGCATTCTGAGCGATTAAGAACCACGCTCGAGGTATGCCAGCGCATAACTGCTTCTATTCCCATAGATATAGGAAGTACAGACGAAATAGTTTCAGCTGTTGGTACAGCCATTCAAGCCGATTTAAAAAAGCTGTTTCATGCTTATTCATTACGCATTGGCATTTTCGATCCGGAGTCTGAAAAATTTATATATCCGTCTATTGATGAAGATATTATTGAGGACGAGCTGGTTGAAAACGATTTGATTAAATCTTCATTCAACCTCTTTTTACCGAAAGAAGAGACTCCGATTGGAGTTATTGAGCTTTACACCCGCCACAAAATTACCAAAGACGAAAAAGCTCTGATGAATGTTATTACACCTTATATTGCCTGGACTCTGGGCAACGGACTTACATTTATTTCGTTGGGCGATGAAAGAATTAAGCTTGAGAAACAACGCTATGTGTATGAGCAGCACATTGCCGATAATAAACGCCAAAACTTGATTAAAAAGTCCTGTATGGCTATTGTTTATGGCATTACTCCGTTTATGGACCGCATTATTAACGAAGTACATAAGCTTACTGCCAAAGGTTATCTACAGGACGAAGCTATTAAGCTCGAGAAATATCAGTATATAGACGAGTTAGTTTCCAAGATTAATGAGTATAATGATATTCTGGCACTTTGGATCAAGATGAAGCAAGGTTCATTAAATCTGAATATTGAGAACTTTGAATTAAATGAACTATTCGATGTATTGGCTAAAGGTAGAAAAACCTTTGAAATGAAGCATCAAGCTTTCAAAGTAGAACCTACAAAGGCTATTGTTAAAGCAGATAAAGCTCTGACAATGTTCATGATTAACACTCTTACTGAAAACGCCAGGAAATATACTCCTGAAGGTGGAACTATTCAGGTTAGTGCTAAAACTGAAGATGATTACGTGGAAATCTCTGTTTCAGATACCGGCCGGGGAATATCTCAGGAAGATGTTGCGCGAATATTGGGTGAAAAAGTCTACGACTCAAGTCAGATAGGAATGGAATCTACCGATAAGGAGGAACTGCTGAAGAATAAAGGCTACGGATTTGGATTAATGAACTGCAAAGGTATTATTGAAAAATATCGTAAGACAAACGATCTTTTCAAGGTTTGTATGTTTAGTATTGAGAGTACTCCGGGTAAGGGCAGTAAATTTTATTTCCGCCTGCCTACAGGCATTCGCAAAACACTGAGCATATTACTTTGCTTATTTATAACTACCGGACTTTTCTCTTGCAGCAAACTGGAAAGACCTGTAACTAAAGAATATCATCCGGCAGATTCTACTTCAGTAACATCTGATAAAACCTATGATAAATTACTGAATGAAGCTTCGCTTTTCGCAGACACCGTTTATTATTGCAATGTAATTGAAAACTATCCGCTTGCATTGCAGTATGCCGACTCTGCTATTAACCGATTAAACAAGCATTATTTAAAAAATTATAGAAACAAACGCAATGTTATGACCTTAACGGGGAATGGCATTTCTAACGAAATTAATTGGTGGAACGGACTGGTTGATACCGATTATTATGTTATTCTGGATATTAGAAACGAAGCTGCTGTAGCTTTTCTGGCACTAAAGCAATGGGATAATTATCAATATAACAATACTGCTTATTCACGACTTTATAAATTGGTAAGTGAGGATTATTCGCTCGAGGAATATTGCCGTAATCTGGAGCATTCCACCAACAATAAAGTGGTGGCAGTTATTTTGTTTATATTGATCCTGATTGTCTTTTTTATAGGATATTATCTGCTTTATATCCGTAAAAGATTAATAAACAGATGGAACCTTGAACAAGTGCTCGAGATTAACAAGCAAGTACTGAATTCAACCTTAACGTCCAACGATATTCCCCGTAGCATTGTAGATAATTGCTTTGACGGAATAAATGAATTGCTTACCATTGATATGCTAAGCATCGGAGTTTATAATGAAGATAGTCATAGACTCGAATTTGCTTATTATCCGCATCAGATGGAGTGGAACGATACTTCTGTTGAAATTCAGGGAGAGCATGAAACACTGACCGAAGTAATGCAACGTTGCTTCGATTCACAGCAGTATGCTGCCGGTAAATTACAATCAATACCGTTTTATGATAATAATCTGTATGATATTTCTGTGCAGGCACTTCCGTTGATGGTTGAAGTAGGAGAGACGTCTCGTTGTGTTGGCGTTCTTGCCTTTTCCAGACAACACGATGAAGAACGCGAAAGTAACCGTTTGCTTATTGAATTGATAACCAATTATGTGGCAATTGTAGTATTTAATTCTGTTGTGAAACTTGCTACAAAATACAGAGACATTGAATCGGCCGAAGAAGATACTTACAGAGCTTCGTGGGAAGATAGCTTATTACATGTACAGAATATGGTGCTCGATAACTGCCTCTCTACAATAAAACACGAAACAATTTATTACCCCAGTAAAATAAAGAATATTATAGATAAACTCGCTAAGAAATCATTTACTCCTGAGGAGGAAAAAGAAAATATTCAAACCATCAGTGAATTGATTGATTATTATAAAGGTATATTTAATATTCTAAGTTCCTGTGCTGCAAAGCAGTTGGAAGAAGTAACATTCCGCCGTGGAAATGTTGAGGTTGATGAACTGGTAACACATGCGCAGAAATATTTCCGGAAAATGAGTAAACGACTCCAAAGTTCCGTAACTTTCCACGCAGAAAGCTGTAGTGAAAAGGTTATCGGAGATGTAATTCAATTAAAATTCTTGTTAGAGAACTTAATTGAGGAGTGCCTTACTGTTCCTGAAGAAGGAGAGGTAATCCTTGAAGCCAAGGCAGATGGTGAGTATGTTCGTTTCTTGTTTACAGACAGAAGAAGAGAGAAAACAGTAGAAGAGCTTAATCAGCTATTCTATCCCGATTTGGCCCGCATGACAGCCTCCGAGGATGGTACGCTAAAAGGAACCGAATATTTGATATGCAAACAAATTATCCGTGACCATGACGAGTTTGCAGGTTTACGTGGTTGTAGAATAAATGCGGAGCCATCGCCGGAGGGAGGGTTTACCGTCTACTTTACTATACCAAAACGTAAAGTAAGCTTAGGTAAAACAAAAGGAATAAATAAAGAAAAGCAGTAGAGCTTTTTGATAAATAGTGTAGAGTTAAACAGATTAAGGTGTACACCTGTTAAATATAAAGTGTAGGCCATTTTAAAAAGAAATAAAGAATAAACGTATTAAATATAGTATAAAGAAACAATGGAAGATAAGAAATTTAAAGTTATCATTGTAGAAGATGTAAAGCTGGAGCTTAAAGGAACTGAAGAGATATTTCGTCACGAAATACCCAATGCTGAAGTAATTGGTACAGCGATGACCGAAAAAGAATTCTGGCCGCTGATAGAAGTTCAGGTGCCCGACATGGTTTTGCTCGATCTTGGGTTAGGAGGTTCAACAACCATTGGTGTAGATATCTGCAAGAATCTACGTAAAAAGTATAAAGAAGTAAGGGTTTTGATATTTACCGGTGAAGTACTCAACGAAAAACTGTGGGTGGATGTACTTAATGCGGGAGCAGACGGAATAATTCTGAAGACAGGCGAACTGCTTACCAAGACAGATGTTCAGGCTGTAATGGATGGCAAGAAACTAGTATTCAATTATCCTATTCTGGAAAAGATTGTAGATCGTTTCAAGAAGTCGGTAACCAATGATGCTTTGCGTCAGGAAGCCGTTATAGACTATGATATTGACGAATATGATGAGCGTTTCCTTCGCCACCTTGCCTTAGGATATACCAAAGATATGATTGCCAATCTGAAAGGTATGCCTTTTGGCGTAAAATCTTTGGAAAAACGACAAAACGATTTGGTTGCACGTTTGTTTGGTCCTGGTGAACGGGTAGGAGTGAATGCCACTCGTCTGGTGGTTCGTGCCCTTGAACTTCGTATCATAGATCTTGATAATCTTGAAGCAGATGAAGAATAAATTGCGAATGCCTCACCCGGCTACCATGTTTTTACTGCTCACCGTAGCAGTTGTCATGCTTTCGTGGATATTTGATATCTACGGACTTCGCGTGATTAATCCTCAGACGGGTGAAGTTATCCGCGCACAAAGTCTTTTAGGTCCCGAAGGAATCCGCTGGTTACTGCGTCATGTGGTAACAAACTTTACCGGATTTGCTCCTTTGGGTATGGTAATGGTGGCCATGTTTGGTGTAGGTGTTGCAGAGCATTCCGGCTTTATTGGAGCTTGTATAAGAAGAAGTTTGAGAAAACACCCCAGTCAAGAGGGGGTAATCCTAGTCGTAATTCTACTTGGAGTTATTTCCAATATTGTGGGCGATGCAGGATATATTATTCTTATACCAATAGCTGCAACCTTGTTCCAGTCGGTCAAACTACATCCCGTAGCAGGAATTGTAACCGCCTACGTATCTGTAGCCTGCGGATTTAGTGCAAATCTGTTTGTTAGTACACTCGATCCCATTCTGGCACGAATAACCCAGGAAGCAGCTGCAAACATGACTACTTATCAAGGAAACATAGGTGCACTGTCGAACTACTATTTCATGTTTGCCTCCACGTTTGTTGTTACAGCTGTAATTTACTTTATTACCAAAAAGAGTCTTTTATCAACGTTAGGCGAATACACAGGGCATGCTCCTTATGATAATTATAAATCGCTCACAAAAAAAGAGCAACGTGCCTTAATAATAGCGCTTGGAGCCGGATTTATTTATACGCTGATCATTGTTTTGGCAACCTTTTCTCCGTGGGGAATTTTGAGAGGAATAACCGGTAGTTTAACTCGCTCTCCATTCATTTTTGGAGTATTATTCCTTATTTCCTTTGGCATTGGCTTGATGGGAACTATCTATGGCTTTGCATCCGGACGCTACCGCAGAGATTCTGACGTAATAACCGGACTATCGCACCCTATGCAGTTGCTGGGGGTGTATTTTGTTATTGCATTTTTCGCGGCACAGATGTTTGCTTGTTTTGAATATTCCCGTCTGGACAAATGTCTGGCTATAATGGGAGCAAACCTTCTGACTTCCATTCATACAAGCAGCTTTGTTACTTTGCTGTTATTTATCTTGTTTACAACGACGATTAACCTCATTATGGTTTCCGCAACGGCAAAGTGGACCTTTATGGCCTTTATATTTGTTCCGATGTTCGCCGCAATGGGCATCAATCCCGACTTAACTCAGTGTGCTTTCCGTATTGGAGACAGTGCCACTAATGCAATTACACCATTCTTGTTCTATATGCCATTAATTCTGGCTTATATGCAGCAATATGATAAGCAAGCTAATTACAGTTCATTACTGAAATATACCTGGCGCTATTCGCTTGCTATATTAGTATCCTGGACAGCTTTTTTCGTTGTTTGGTATTTACTCAATATTCCGTTGGGAATGTGATAATATGATAGAGAAGAGTATTTTTACAATTATCGTCTTTATAAACGTAATACCTATACTAGTATTTGCGATCTTTCCTCTTTTGAGGAAAGATCGATTTGACAATTCAATATTTAGCAGCAATCCGTTAATACTATTTATAGAAGGATTAATTTTTTCTATTCTGCTATTTGTTCTGTATTTGTATTGTATCGGACCATTTTATCCAGACAACGGTAGAGAATTACCACTAGTGATGGTCGTTTTTGAAATAAACATATTACCAATAACAACTATAGTTCTGTTTTTGGTATGCCTTGGTTGTAATATTACCTGGACAAAACATTACTGGTATTGGGCAACGATTATATTATTATTTATGTTGTTTATTCTTTTCTATTTATTCATTGTTGCTTCTACAGGAATCTGATAGAACTTTCTTCCTTTCTGGAAATCAAGCATAAGCTGATCAACAATAACTTCCGGGTCGAGTGCACTGATACGAATGGTGTGCTTCCCCGGAATATTTATTTTATGAAGAGTAGTGTTCAGCGATTGATTTCTCAGCACATTAATTTTCCATGGCTCTGTGCGGAATCCGGTTTTGTAAGAAACAACCTGCGGCTTTTCATCATCTATACAAACAGCATAACGAATATCACCACCATTTACCGGATGTCCCGGTATTAATGCCACTTTCAAAGCCACTTCTCCGATAGAAGTTGTATAAATATCATAAGTGATTTCACCGTTCTGTGGAAGAGAAACAGCTTTAGCGCTGTGACCCAATCCCTGAATAACCTGAGTTCCCTTTGATGCCGATTTATAATTTGCCGCATTACAGGCTATCATTCCGTTTACTTCTGTCATTATGCCGGGATTTATATTCTGCGTGCATACGTTTAACTGGTACATTTTATCATCTACAGTCAACAAGCAAATACCTAGGAAATCATCAGTTATTTGTTTCCAGTCGGCACTGACTACTAATTTTTTCTCAAACCTTAGCGTTGTATCTACCTCCTTAATCTTTAACCATTTCGGAGCCTTTTCCACCTTCCATTTAGTTGGTTTATCACTTCTGTTGAATAACGATATAAACGTTTGATTATTCGCACCACGTACCAAAGTAATAAGATTAACCGGACATTCTATTTCCAATGGGATACTGTCGCCCTCTATCCAAACCAAAGCCGGAGCAGATGGCTGGGAAAGTATTTTATCAGGTAATACAGAAGGTTGGAAAACCGGCAGATTACGAGGCTTCATATCTATCATCCTGTTCCATTTAGCATCCTGAATATCTGTATTGTAAGTCTGAGCCATTTGAGCAATCTCATTGAAAGCTTTGGTGCTCAGATTGGCATATTCATTAGCTGCAAGCAGATTGTAACGAGCAAAAAGGCGAGCTTTTTGTGCATACAAATGTTTATGATTCATTGCAGCAGCACTACAAACGGGATATTGAACAAGTTCAAAATATGCTTCGCGTTGTTCAACCGGTATTTTCTCACCAATTTCTTTCACTCTATTTGCCAGAACAGTATATTCATCTGTACGCTTCTGTAACTCATCACCAAATGCAAACGGATTGAATTCAGTATCTATTACCGGAGTTTTATTTCCTGGAACGGATGGTTCTTCCACTCTGCTCCAGCCCATGTGTTCCGGTTTACGAATATCTGCAAACTGATAATATTTATCCATCAACGGAGTAAGTTCACTTCCAGCTTCAGAACCGAATTCTCTTGTAAGCCAGTTCTCTAAATGCCGGGAAATAGTGTTTGGATGAACATTATTAATATTCCATGCCAAATCCATAAAGAATTCAGTATCATATTCCCCTGGTTTAATATCGCCCACATTCAGAATCCATAATTTTTGTGCGCCATAATCCCAGGCACGTTTCATTTCTGTATAAATCTGAGCCGGAGAAGTAGAGCAAAGCCACAAATAATCGTGCGGACGTCCCCAATAAGAGATATGATAATAAACACCTGATCCGCCTTTTCTCTTCCTTTCCTGCTCATTGCTAAGTCGGGTTATGTAACCATAGTTATCGTCGCACCATATCAATGTTACATCATCCGGCACTTGTAATCCGTTATCGTATACGCTCAATACCTCTTTATAAGGCACAAATACCTGAGGCACTTTAGTTACATCGGCATTAACGTAGCGAGAAAGTAAGTCTCGTTGGTCTTTAATGACCAGCTTCAGAGCCTGTGTATACTCATCTACCGTTTTTACTCCCTGCATCTGACCGTCGTGTACACCTCTCATTCCAATCGTATAGATATTCTCTGATTGACCAACCTTTTTCAGTCGTTCTGTCCAGTAAGATATAATAGAATCTTTATTAGTGAGGTAGTTATACTCACCGTATCTTTTAGAATCCCATTCTCCGGCACTATTTCTCATTAATGGTTCACAATGAGAAGTTGCCATTACAATACCATATTTATCGGCCATTTCTTTTGTACCATCTACAAAATAAAACGGAACGGTACATTCGTGCATAGCAGGCCAAATAGTATTTGCACGAAGACGCAACAATAATTCAAATATTTTAGCGTAGGTTTTTGGACCAATCTGACCTTTAACAGGAGTTGGTTCAAAGTTTTTGCTACTCCATGGCATTAATCCCCAGTCTTCATCATTCAGGAAAATTCCCCTGAATTGTACGGATGGTTGTTGTACATTCACATAACCTTCGGGAAGACTAAGGCTTTTCTTCTTAACAGGTGCAGAATCAGCCCACCAACACCATGGTGAAACACCTATTATACGTGAGAGTTCCAATATTCCGTAAGCAGTTCCACGTTCATCGCTTCCCAATACTACTAGGTAAGAACGATTATTCTTTTGAATAACTTCAATTTTAAACGCTTCCCATTTGTTCTTTATCTCTGCTGTAGAAATGTTTTGTTTCTTCAGCCACTCATCTGTCTCTTTCGATTTTCCGATTGTTGCAACAATTATAGCAGCATTATCAAGTGAATTCTCAGTTGCGGGTTTCTTATCCGAGACCTCCTGCATATCCGATAAAAACATGTCCATAGCTGTTTGTACTACCGGCTTCTCGTTTCTATTTAAATAAACAGTGTTTGTTTTGCCTTGCCTTATTAAAGGAAAGTCTTCGGCAAAGACAGGAGAAAAAGTTGCTTCACAACAAATAAATAGCAAGAATGGGCGAAATATGTGTTTCATGGTGTATTAATTCTCTATTTTAACAAAGGAATATAATAATTTTCAAGAAACAAATATAGTTGTTTCTTTCCTAGCTATGTGACTTTTATCCTATGCAATTTGATGTAAAATTACCTTTTAGTAAACTAATTACGAAAAGAGAATCTTTAAAACTAGTTCTTTGTTCCAATAGAACCAGATCAATAAAAGCAGAAATCTAACCATTGGCGAATGTATTTCGGATTATTTACTATACTTTTGTTATTTATATATCAAATAAAATGTATCAGCTATGGAACCTATGCATAAAATAAGCAAAGTAAAAATACGTTCTCTGCAGCTGGACGATTATGCCCAACTCTCACAATCATTTACCAGAACATATTCAGATGGAAGCGACGTCTTTTGGTCGCGTGAACAAATAGAAAAGCTAATTACTATCTTTCCGGAAGGACAGATTGTGGTGGTTGCAGATAACAAAATAGTGGGATGTGCTCTTTCCATTATCGTTGATTACGATATGGTGAAAAACGATCATACTTATGCTTCTGTTACAGGGCAGGAAACGTTTAACACACATAATCCTGAAGGAAACATTCTTTATGGAATAGAGGTCTTTATTCATCCCGAATTCCGTGGCCTCAGACTGGCCAGAAGAATGTATGATTACCGCAAGGAGCTTTGTGAAACGCTGAACCTGAAGGCTATTATGTTCGGTGGTAGAATTCCGAATTATCACAAATATGCTCAGGATTTGCGTCCTAAGGAATATATACATAAAGTCAGCAAGAAAGAGATATTCGATCCGGTGCTTACCTTTCAGCTATCAAACGATTTTCACGTACGTAAGGTGATGACTAACTATCTGCCTAATGACGAAGAATCTTGCCACTACGCCTGCCTTTTACAATGGGATAATATATATTATCAGCCACCAACACAAGAGTTTGTTCCTCAGAAAACCACTATCAGACTGGGACTGGTGCAATGGCAGATGCGCTCTTACAAGACGATTGACGATGTATTTGAACAAGTAGAATTCTTTGTGGATGCAGTTTCCGATTATAAAAGTGATTTTATCCTTTTCCCGGAATATTTCAACGCGCCACTAATGGCAAAATTCAATCATCTGGGTGAATCTCAGGCCATTCGCGAGCTTGCCAAATATACCAATGAGATGAGGAAGCGCTTTATTAACCTGGCCATCAGCTACAACATAAACATTATTACCGGAAGTATGCCGCAGCTCCGTGGAAATGACCTCTATAATGTGGGATTCCTTTGCCGCAGAGACGGTACTTATGAGACTTACGAGAAAATTCATGTAACTCCAGATGAAACTAAAAGCTGGGGGCTCTCGGGCGGAAAGGTTATTAAAACTTTTGATACCGATTGTGCAAAGATAGGAATACTGATTTGCTATGACGTGGAATATCCGGAACTGACCCGAATCATGGCCGATCAGGGAATGCAGGTACTCTTTGTTCCATTTCTTACCGATACACAAAACGGTTATTCACGCGTAAGAATCTGTGCTCAGGCCCGTGCTATTGAGAATGAATGCTTTGTGGTTATAGCAGGAAGTGTGGGGAATCTGCCACGCGTGCACAATATGGATATACAATACGCACAATCTGGAGTATTCACTCCTTGCGATTTTGCATTCCCTACTGATGGAAAGTGTGCAGAAGCCACACCAAACACCGAAATGATTCTGGTGTCTGATGTGGATCTGAACTTGCTTAACGAGCTCCATACCTACGGTAGTGTAAGAAACCTGAAAGATAGAAGGAATGACCTTTATGAGCTCAGATTAAAAAAGTGATATAAATGAAGTTAAACGTAAGAGTCTCTATTTACTGAACCGGGAAGTATCAACAGCTTTGCGTGATTTTTCCTTGTAATTGCCAAACTTGTAACTGAATGAAAGGGTAAAAGAACGATTATTCATAAGAGTCTTCATTGTGCTGAACTGATCGGCATAATCTATATTAGTTTTGATAAGATTGGTATTGAATAAATCGTCTCCTTTCAGGGTTATTTGTGCGTGTTTATTTGCGAATGTCCATCTCAGAGCCGTATTAATATTATAAGAACGACTCAGATCGTATATTCCCTGGATAGTTCCGTTCTGATAAAATCCGGTAAGCATGAATTTGATATCTGGTTTTGAAGAAACTGTAAAAGTATTATTCATGTTTACCATAAATGAATATTTGTTGCGGTCAAAAGGAATATTGTAGAAATCATTATCCTTTTCACGTTTGTAATAACCTACAACTGTAAGTCGTGAATTAAGAAACTCCTTCACGCTAAACGGTATAACAGTCTGCAATCCGGCTTGCTGCTGATAATTAAAGTTATGATATTTATAAACCAGCGTCAATCTGTCAGGTGACTGATAGGGGAGTTGTGTGAAGTAATCGGGTACATGATTGAAGAATGCAGAAAATATATACTTGCTTTTCAGAATGTATGTAAGGTTTGTCTCGTATTCACGGGAAGGTCTTAAATAAGGGTTTCCTTGTACTTCTACATAGCTACTTACATAGCTGGTTGTATTATTGGTACTCCAGTAAGAAGGATATTGTTTATTGCCGGAGAATGATAATTGTAAAATCTGTCCCGGTTTAAGGGTATAAGTAGCATTGAGAGTTGGATAAAGTGTCCATTCATTCCAGACTGCAGTTTTATAATGCTCAGCAGCAAGAGATGCATCAATGGATAGTTTTTCTCCAAAATTCTTATTGAATCCGGCAAAGCCATTGAATGTATGCTCTTTATGTCTGCTGTCCATGGAATTTGTAGGTATATAGTCTCCTGTTACGTCATCAAAGTAATACTGGTAACTATTATCGGTAGATGTGGTGTATTGTACACCATAATTTATTCCCCAATCGGCAGGTAATTTATGGCTTTGATTAATATAGAACATCCATTTATTGATTCTTTGCTGATCTTTCGATAGAAAATGAGTGTTTGTGTTATTCATTACACCGGAAAATAACTGTGAGCATGGATTTTTAAAGTAAGTAAACTCTGAGCCTATCTTCATTCCAAATGATGACTGGTAATCTAATTTCAGATTATGAAGCTGACTGTCATCGTATTTACTAGCTTTACTTACCTCTGAGCCCGTAGTAGCATTATGATAAGATCCGTTTGAGAACTGCCCGGAATAGACAAAGCTTAAAATATTATCCTTAGTAAATGAATAGTCCATACCTAATCGCACATTATTATCCTCACTACTTGAATTTCCATTGGTAATCTGTCTCAGATTATATTCAGTACCATTGAACAGATGCTTATTAAATCTGTCGTTACCAGAGTATTCACGTTCTTTTTTATAATTGTAAAGAATATCTGCTGAAAGCTTTTCAGAGGAGAAAAGTGCACTACCTCTCTCTTCAAAATTCTCATAATGCCTCTGAGTCCATGCAGAATAGAGTTCTCCCACAAGCGAAGTAACCTGTCCCATACCCGATTTCAAAATCAGATTAATCACAGCACCACGCACATTGTACCTTGCCGGTGCAGCATACATAACCTCAGCTTTTTCAATTCTCGACACAGGAATGCTTTTTAGTAATGCTGTAAGTTGTTCAGCACTCATGGTACTAACCTTGCCATTGATTATTATATTAACAGATGATCCAGCCAAGGTTAATGCCCCTTGCTGATCCATCACTCCGGGAAGCTCTTTAATGGCATCATAAGCGTTCTCAACCGGCAAGTTACTTACTATACGGGGTAAATCATAAATTAGTTTGCCTTCGGAAGCCTTTACCATTGGGCGTTCTCCTTTAACCATAACTTCGGGTAATTTATGCAAAACACTGTCAATAGCAACGGACGTTGTATCACTTACCTGCGCTTTTACTCCCAGACACAAATAAAATAAAAACGTTATCACAAATAATCTTTTCATATTGTGTTTATTTTGTTTACGCAGCAAAAGTCAGCAAAAAATGGAGATAAATATGTTATCAACTGATTATATAGTGTTATTTAGTCTTATCAAAATGAAGATTGTATATAAGTAATATCTATTTTTGTGAACATGAAATTATCTTTTAAAATAATAGCGTTGTTAATTATCCTGTCACTTACAGGAGTTTTCATATATCAGGCATACTGGTTGGTAAGCTTTTATCATACAACAAGCAGGCAAACTGATACGAATATTGAGAATGCGATAAAGAATGCTGATCACATTGAGCTATTCATGCGTGCCGATAGGTTGAGTTCAAAAGAGAATAAACAACGAGTAACGGGTGTAAAAGCCGATGTACACGGTGAAGTATCTTATTCCACATCGTTTAAAAAAGGGAATGTTAATAAAACAAGCCATATTGTTATAAAGAAAACAATAAGGAAAGACAGTGCTTTATATCAAAGTGAAAGAATTCTTCAAGGTAATAATCTAGTAAATGATAGCATTAATATCGGAAAAGATCAGAATTCTATAGATGCCATGTTAAGACAAATGCAGCAAGGTTTACATTCGGCTATTGATATTAATGTTGAAGGAATAAATCTTCAAGATTTTGATAGTATAATGAATGTTGAACTAAAGAAATATAATCTTAATATCCGTCACTATACTCAGATTGTAAATACAAAAACTCATAAAGTGCAAGCTTCTTCTTTGCCGGCCTATATGGATATAAAAAAACTAAAGATGTACGAACTAAAGTATGATGTTATGGGAGCACATGCTTATCAAGTTTACACCGAACCTACGGATGGGATGATTCTTAAGCAGATGACTGGTATACTTATTACTTCATTTATTATCCTTGTTATTCTGTCTGTTTCGTTTTGGTATTTAATAAGGACTATACTAATGCAAAAAACAGTGGACGAAATGAAATCTGATTTCACTAATAACATTACGCATGAACTTAAAACTCCAATAGCCATAACTTATGCGGCCACTGATGCGTTGCTCAATTTCAATATAATAGACAATAAGAATAAACGCGAAAAGTATCTCCGAATATGTCTGGAACAGCTACAAAGACTCAGCGGACTGGTTGAACAGATTCTTTCCATGAGCATGGAGCAGCGGAAAACATTCCGTCTGAATCCAGAAACTATACAGATGAAAGAGCTTGCCGACAATCTGATAGAACAGCACAAAATAAAAGCAGATAAACCGGTTAGTTTTACTTTGTCGGTAGAACCGGAAGAGCTCACTATCAAGGCCGACCGTGTACATACGTATAATGTTTTAAGTAATCTGCTGGATAATGCTGTGAAATATTCTCCGGATAAAGCAGATGTATCAATCAGCATTGAAAATGAAGGAAATGAGCTTTCTGTGAAAGTAACTGACAAAGGAATTGGTATTGCTCCGGAAAAACAGACACATATATTTGATAAATTCTACAGAGTGCCGACCGGCAATCTTCATAATGTGAAAGGCTTTGGTCTTGGCCTTTTCTATGTAAGAACACTGACTGATAAAATGGGAGGAAGCATTGAAGTGAAAAGTGCTTTGGGAAAAGGATCTACTTTTATATTTAAACTGCCGCAACATGAAAACAACTGATAAAATAAAGGTCTTACTGGTTGAAGATGAGCAAACGCTTTCAATGATTATTAAAGACACGCTCGAAGAAAAAGAATTTCTTATTACAACAGCTAAGGACGGAGAGGAGGGATTGCGCCTTTTTATGCAGATTCATCCAGATGTATTAGTAGCAGATGTTATGATGCCAAAGATGGATGGTTTTGAAATGGTTCGTCGCATCCGCCAAACGAACAAGACTACTCCTGTACTTTTTCTCACAGCTCGTTCAGCCATTAATGATGTTGTTGAAGGGTTTGAATTAGGTGCCAATGATTATCTGAAAAAGCCTTTTGGAATGCAGGAACTCATTGTCCGGATAAAGGCTTTAGTACGCAGGGCTTTCGTTGAAGAGAAGAAAAATACAATATTTTCCATTGGTAATTATTCATTCAATTCTGTCACTCAACAACTTTCATTCTCAGGATCTTCTATTGAATTATCTCATCGGGAATCAGAAATATTAAAACGTTTTTGTGATAATAAAGATGAAGTAGTAAGCACACAGAACTTACTTATTGAACTTTGGGGCGATGATAGTTTCTTTAATTCTCGTAGCTTACAAGTTTTCATTACCAAACTGCGCCACAAACTATCCAAAGACGAAAGAATTCGTATAATAAATATTCGAGGAATTGGATATAAGTTTATTGTAAACTAATAAAAAAGGATGAACTGATTTTTTAAGATCAATCATCCTTTAATTATTATATACCTGATATGGATAGTTTATCCATTCACTTTCTTGTAATCAGAAAGGAATTGTGCTAGTCCGCTATCTGTCAAAGGATGCTTTAGTAAGCCTTTTATTGCACTAAGTGGGCATGTTGCAACGTCTGCTCCAACTTCAATACATTGAATAATGTGTTGTGTGTGTCTTATTGAGGCAGCCAAGACTTGAGTTTTGAATCCGTAGAGTGAATACATCTCAACAATTTTGCGTACAACATCAATTCCATCGCTACTAATATCATCCAATCGGCCAACGAAAGGAGATACGTATGTTGCTCCGGCCTTTGCTGCCAACAGAGCTTGTCCGGGAGAGAATACAAGCGTACAATTTGTGCGGATTCCCTTACCTGTAAAGTGTTTAATAGCTTTTATTCCATCTGCAATGCATGGAACTTTCACTACAATATGAGGATGAAGAGCTGCTAATTCTTCACCTTCCCTAATCATACCCTCATAATCCGTAGCAATAACTTCTGCGCTAACATCGCCATCAACTATATTGCAAATCTCAATATAGTGTTTTTGCTGATTCTCTACTCCTTTAATACCTTCTTTTGCCATCAGTGAAGGGTTTGTCGTCACTCCATCGAGTACTCCAAGATCATTGGCTTCTCTGATTTGATCCAAATTTGCTGTGTCAATAAAAAACTTCATAGTACAATGCTTTTATATGGTTTAAGTAACTAATAAACAAAGCTACAAAACAATACTAAACAGACAAGTGTTTTAATATAATATTTTGGTAATGAATAATATAATTGAGCATTAATCAGTACGATAGGTTTTGTCTATAATCCCATAGAAAGTATCAATTGGATTTATTTGGATGTAAATAATTTATAGAATAGCTTTGCTCACAGAAAGATAAAATATTAAATATAAAAATAAAAATTATGAGATCACTAATTGGAAAAAAGGCACCTAAGTTTACTGCTTCAGCAGTTGTAGACGGAAATAAGATAGTAAATGATTTTTCATTGGCACAATATGAAGGAAATAAATACGTAGTATTCTTCTTCTACCCAATGGACTTTACATTTGTTTGTCCTACGGAATTACATGCATTCCAGGAGAAGCTGGAGGAATTCGAGAAGAGAGATGTAGCGGTAGTAGGTTGTTCGGTAGACTCTGAGTATTCACATCTGGCATGGTTAAATACTCCTAAGAGAAATGGTGGAATTCAGGGTGTGAAATATCCTATTGTTTCTGACTTCTCGAAATCAATCTCAGAAAAATTCGGAGTGCTGGCCGGAGCTTATGCGCCGGATGAAAATGGTGATTGGGTATGTAAAGGTGCACCTGTAGCATATCGTGGATTATTCCTTATCGATAAAGCAGGTGTAATAAGACATTGCGTAATCAATGATCTTCCATTAGGAAGAAGTGTTGACGAAGCATTAAGAGTAGTAGATGCTCTGCAACATTTTGAAGAATTTGGCGAAGTTTGTCCTGCAAACTGGAGCAAAGGAAAAGATGCACTAAAAGCCACAGATGAAGGCGTTTCAGATTATTTGAGTAATCATTAATTAAAACAATAAATTGCTATAATGATAATGACATGAATGATTAGGTGAGGGGAAGGCTTGTGAAAGTCTTCCCCTTTTTATTTGTACTGCTTAGTTTCTGCTCATTATGCAAAATGCTTTTGAATATATTATTTAGAACTCCCAAAAGATTTTTTTCAAAAATAGTCTAGCAGTCTAGCAGAAGACATTTAACTAATTGATAATTAGAATGTAATTACTGCTAGACTTCTTTTTGGAAGTCTAGCAGTCTAGCACCTTGTCTCTATTTAGTCTAGACAGAGGAATGTTCAGAACGCTTAATTGCTTCATTTTACGAGAAAATACAATTTATATGGCGTTATTATAGTCATAAATCTACTGCTGACTTTTTTGCAAAGATGTGTCGAGGTTTCTTCTTTTTTCACGAGTTACTTATTATTTTTATGGAATTATGTTTGTGTAATCTTGTACAAAACAATTAATTCTTCTGTACAAAAGAATTAATTGTTTTGTACAGAAGAATGCAATCTTTTGTACAAGGATATAATTATCAGTCTAATCTCTTTTTATATATACCTCGAAATTCTTTAATATTCCGGCATATTTTGTTCCTATAAAAATTTAACGCAAAAGTTTCTATATAGCCTTTTTTTTGTAAATTTGCACCTTAATTTTTAGGACGAATAGAAATAACATAAAATATGAGTAAGAGATTTACTGAATATTCTCAGTTTGACCTCTCGCAGGTAAACAAAGATGTACTAAAGAAATGGGATGAAAACGGTGTTTTCGCCAAAAGTATGACAGAACGTGAAGGCTGTCCTTCGTTTGTGTTTTTTGAAGGACCTCCATCGGCTAATGGTATGCCGGGTATTCACCACGTAATGGCACGTTCCATTAAGGATATTTTCTGTCGCTATAAAACAATGAAAGGTTTTCAGGTTAAGCGTAAAGCCGGATGGGATACTCACGGACTTCCTGTAGAGCTTGGTGTTGAAAAGGCTTTAGGCATTACAAAGGAGGATATTGGAAAATCTATTTCTGTTGCCGAATATAACGCAGCATGTCGTAAGGATGTGATGAAGTTTACCAAAGAATGGGAAGACTTGACTCATAAAATGGGATATTGGGTGGATATGAAAGACCCATACATCACTTATGATAACCGTTATATTGAAACTCTTTGGTGGCTATTAAAGCAACTATACAAAAAAGACTTGTTATATAAAGGATATACTATTCAGCCATATTCACCGGCTGCAGGTACTGGTTTAAGTTCTCACGAATTGAACCAACCGGGTTGTTATCGCGATGTAAAAGATACAACAGTAGTTGCTCAGTTTAAGATGAAGAACCCTAAAGCAGAAATGGCTGCATGGGGAACTCCTTATTTTATGGCATGGACTACAACTCCATGGACTTTGCCATCAAATACTGCACTTTGTGTAGGACCAAATATTTCTTATGTGGCTGTTCAGTCATATAATTCTTATACTGGCGAGCCAATTACTGTAGTTTTAGCTAAAGATTTGGTTAGTGCGCACTTTAATTCTAAAGCTGCCGAACTGAATCTTGAAGATTACAAAGCAGGAGATAAACTGATTCCATTTAAGATTATTGCTGAATACAAAGGTGCTGATCTTGTTGGCATGGAGTACGAACAGCTTATGCCTTGGGTAAATCCGGGTGAAGGTGCTTTCCGTGTAATCCCTGGTGATTATGTTACTACAGAAGACGGTACAGGTATTGTTCACATTGCTCCGACATTTGGTGCCGACGATGCTCGCGTTGCGAAAGCAGCAGGTATTCCTCCATTGCAACTGATTAATAAGAAAGGTGAGCTTCGCCCAATGGTGGATCTTACCGGTAAATTCTATACTTTAGATGAGCTTGACGAAACTTTTGTAAAAGAGAAAGTTAACGTTGAACTATATAGCGAATATGCAGGCCGTTTCGTTAAGAATGACTATGATCCTAATCTTACAGAAAAAGATGAAACACTGGATGTAAGTCTCTGTATGATGATGAAGGCTGCCAATCTTGCATTCAAGATTGAAAAGCATGTTCACAATTATCCTCACTGCTGGCGTACAGACAAACCTGTACTTTATTATCCGCTCGACAGCTGGTTTATCAAGTCCACAGCATGCAAAGAACGCATGATGGAGCTTAATAAAACTATTAACTGGAAACCGGAATCAACAGGTACAGGACGTTTTGGCAAGTGGTTGGAAAATCTTAATGACTGGAACCTTAGCCGTTCTCGTTACTGGGGAACTCCGCTTCCAATCTGGCGTTCAGAAGATAATTCGGCAGAGATCTGCATTGAATCTGTAGAGCAATTATATAACGAGATAGAGAAATCTATCAAAGCTGGCTTTATGAAGGAAAATCCTTATAAGGGATTCGAAGCAGGCATTTATACAAAGGAAAATTACGAAAAGATTGATTTGCACCGTCCGTATGTGGATGATATCATCCTTGTATCTGAAGATGGCAAACCAATGAAACGTGAAAGCGACCTTATCGACGTTTGGTTCGATTCTGGTGCTATGCCTTATGCACAGATTCACTATCCGTTCGAAAATAAAGAAATACTTGACAACCGTGAAGTATACCCTGCTGATTTCATTGCAGAAGGTGTGGACCAGACTCGTGGATGGTTCTTTACTCTGCACGCAATTGCTTCAATGATATTTGATAATGTAGCTTATAAAGCTGTAATATCAAACGGATTGGTACTTGACAAGAATGGTAATAAGATGTCTAAACGTTTAGGTAATGCTGTAGATCCATTCTCAACAATAGAGAAATATGGTTCAGATCCTTTGCGTTGGTACATGATTACAAACTCATCTCCATGGGACAACCTGAAATTTGATGTTGAAGGAATTGAAGAAGTGCGCCGTAAGTTCTTCGGTACATTATACAACACTTACTCATTCTTCTCATTATATGCAAATGTAGATAACTTTGCATATCAGGAAGCTGATATTCCGGTAAATGAACGTCCGGAAATTGACCGTTGGATATTGTCTGTACTTAACTCTCTGATCAAGGAAGTTGATACTTGCTACAATGAATACGAACCTACAAAGGCTGGACGTCTGATCTCTGACTTTGTAAACGATAACTTATCTAACTGGTACGTTCGTCTTAACCGTAAACGTTTCTGGGGAGGTGAATATACTCAGGATAAACTTTCTGCATATCAAACTCTTTATACTTGTCTTGAAGCAGTAGCTAAATTAATGGCGCCAATCGCTCCATTCTACGCTGACAGATTATACACTGACTTGATCAATGCTACTGGTCGTGATAATGTTGTTTCCGTTCACCTTGCTAAGTTCCCTGAATTTAATGCAAATCTTATAGATAAGGATTTGGAAGCAAGAATGCAGATGGCTCAGGATGTAACTTCAATGGTACTGGCTTTACGCCGTAAGGTAAGCATCAAAGTCCGCCAACCACTTCAATGTATTATGATTCCGGTAGTAGACGAAGAACAAAAAGCTCATATTGAAGCCGTGAAATCACTCATTATGAATGAAGTGAACGTCAAAGAAATCAAGTTTGTAGACGAAACAGCTGGTGTATTGGTGAAGAAAGTGAAATGCGACTTCAAGAAACTTGGACCAAAATTCGGTAAACAAATGAAAGCCGTTGCTGCTCTGGTTGCAGAAATGTCTCAGGATGCAATTGCCGAACTGGAAAGAAATGGTAAATATACTTTGATGATTGACGGTAATGAAGCTATTCTTGACGCAACAGATGTAGAAATCTTCAGTGAAGACATCCCAGGATGGTTGGTTGCTAATGAAGGAAAACTAACTGTAGCACTTGAAGTTACAATAACCGAAGATCTACGTAAAGAGGGTATTGCTCGTGAATTAGTAAATCGTATTCAGAATATTCGTAAATCTAGCGGGTTTGAAATTACTGATAAAATAAAAATTACATTATCTAAAAATGAACAGACAGATGATGCGGTAAATGAATATAATTCTTATATTTGTAACCAGGTATTGTCTAATTCTCTCATTTTAGCTGATAATGTAACAGACGCGACAGAATTGAATTTTGACGATTTCTCTCTATTTGTAAATGTAGTAAAAGAATAAATAAAACTTTAAAGCAATATAACTATGGCAGAAAAGACGAGATACTCTGATGCGGAATTGGATGAATTCCGCCTTATAATCAAGGAAAAACTTGAAAAAGCACAACTTGATTACGATCAGCTTAAATTAAGCATAATGAATCAGGATGGTAATGATATAATTGATACATCACCAACATACAAAGTTCTGGAAGAAGGAGCAAATACTTTGTCTAAAGAAGAAGTAGGCCGTTTGGCTTTAAGACAGCAAAAATTTATTCAAAGTCTTCAGGCTGCATTGGTGCGTATTGAAAATAAAACATATGGTATCTGTCGTGAAACAGGAAAATTAATTCCTGCAGAACGATTGCGCGCTGTGCCTCATGCAACATTGAGCATTGAAGCTAAAAATGACGGAAAAAAATAAATGAAAATAAAAATTACGAAAGGACAGATATCTGTTCTGATTATAATTTCTGTACTTGTAATTGACCAAATAATAAAGATCCTCGTAAAAACAGGAATGTATTTACATGAAAATATTCGTGTTTGCGGGGATTGGTTTTACATTTATTTTACTGAAAATAATGGAATGGCTTTCGGAATGGAATTGTTCGGAAAGCTATTTCTTACATCATTCAGAATCATTGCTGTATCATTAATTGGTTATTATATAGTTAAGGTTGTTAAGAAGAATTATAAAACCGGCTATATAGTATGTCTTTCTATGATACTTGCCGGAGCTTTAGGTAATATCATTGACAGCATATTTTACGGAGTAATTTTTAGTGCAAGTGTTCCTGAAAATTATATTAATGCTTCGTTGGCTACATTTATGCCTGACGGTGGAGGTTATTCTTCCTTGCTACACGGTAAGGTAGTAGACATGTTTTATTTCCCAATAATTGATACAACATGGCCTAGCTGGATTCCGTTTGTTGGCGGTGAACATTTCATATTTTTCAGTCCTATATTTAATTTTGCCGATGCTTCAATTAGTTGCGGTATAGTAGCTCTTCTTCTCTTTTATAGTAAATATCTGAATGAAGGTCATTCTACTAAAAAAGAAGTAATTAATAATGATGAACCACAAACTAAATAATTTTTTTTTAGGGTTTGTTCTTCTTTCTTGCATTGGATTATCCTCTTGTAAAAAGAAAATGCCTGCTGATGTGCTTTCTAAAGGTGAAATGGAAGATGTTTTGGTAGATTATCATTTGGCCAAAGCAATGGCTCTGAATTTGCCACCTGAAGAACATTATAAGCAAGCTCTGTATATGAATTATGTTTTTGAAAAATATGGCATAACAGAAGAAGCTTTTGATCATTCACTTGAATGGTATTCCCGAAATACAGAGGACTTTGTGAAAATTTACGATGAAGTTACTAAAAGACTGACTTCTCAAAAAGAGGATATCACTAATTTAATTGCTTCAAGCGGTGAAAATGAACAACAACAGTCGCAGACCGGAGATACTGTAAACGTATGGCACAAACAAAAACTTTATAAGTTAACTCAGTCTAAAGCTACAAATAAGTTCTTCTTTACCATCTATCCTGATAGTAATTACAAAGAGAAAGATATTATTTTGTGGAGCATCAGGTGTTCATTTGTTTCAGCAAAACAACATCCTCAGGATGCTGTTATGTCATTGAATATTAAATATAACACAGATTCCATTATTTCTGAAACAAGAAATATCAGATATTCTGGTATGTATGACATACGAATTCAAAATGATTCAGCTTGCAAAATAAAGGAGATCAAAGGATTTGTTTATTACGATCAGCTTAGCCATTTCTCTAAAGATGCTTTAATAGTAGATAAGATAGCATTAACAAGGTACCATGTAAAAAAAGATACCAAACAGATGACTAAGATGTCTCCTGCTAATAAAGTTGATTCATTAAAGAAGGATACAGCTACCAAGCATGAAGTAATACAGAATGCGCAACCTATGGGTATTGATACTGTTAACAAAACAGATTTCAGAACATCAGGACCTCGTCGTAAAAGCAAGAAAAATGCAAGTAACGATATGCGTAATATAAATAATCAACCTACTCAGCAACCGAGAATTAGATAATGAAACGAATAGCTTCTCATTATCTAATTCTTTCTCCTGATAACTTGTATAAGAAGCAAGTAGTAGAAATAGACCAACAATGTTTGGTCCGTTTCTTTACTTTGGAAGAAGAAATTGAATCCGTAATTTGGTTATCGGGAGTATTATTTTTATCAAAAAAAGAAATAAATCTTAGCGAGATTAGAAAGGAGCTTAAAGACTCAATAGGAGAGAAGCTCCTGGATTTTATATCTGAATATTCTACGGATATTAAGGTAGGAGACCAGGTTTATATATACTTAATTGACTCTGTGGATTTATTTAATCTCACAATTTTGAGTGAAACTTATATCGAAAAGATATAGATCTTCTTATAAAAAAAAGAAAGTGACAATACTTTTATATATTGCCACTTAATATTGTTTTATACTGAAATAAAGCTGATTATTTCTCTTTTCTCTTTCCTGAAAACTTCTTCTTGCCTTTGAAATTACTTTTTCTATTATGTGAACGTGGGCTATATTCAGGAGCCTCGCCTAAGTCTTCAGGAACAGGAATCTTATAAATTGTCTTTTCTAAGAAATCTTCAATTGATTTAAATGCAGTTTGTTCTTTCTCATTGACAAAAGTAATAGCAACTCCATCATTATTAGCACGTGCAGTACGACCAATACGATGTACATAATCTTCTGAATCGTTGGGCACATCATAGTTTATGACCAATCTTATATCGTCAATATCAATTCCTCTAGATACAATATCAGTAGCTACTAAAATATTTATTCGACCATTTTTAAACTCACGCATAATGAATTCGCGTTGAGATTGGTCTAAATCAGAATGCATTTCACCTACATTCAGCTTTAATCTTTTCAAAGATTTTGTAACTTCTTTAACTTTAAGTTTTGAGGATGCGAAAATAATAGCTTTTTCGGGCACTTCATCTATAAACAGACTTTGTATAATATCTAATTTCTGATTTTCGTAGCATACATAAGCCGCCTGAATAATTTTCTCAGCTGGTTTTGAAACAGCAAGCTTAATTTCTACAGGATTATTTAAGATATTGTTTGCCAATTTTTGAATATTGGCAGGCATCGTTGCAGAAAACATAATTGTTTGACGCTCTTTTGGCATTAACTTGACAACTTGCATAATGTCATCATAAAATCCCATATCGAGCATACGGTCAGCTTCATCGAGAACAAAATAAGAAACGCGTGATAAATCTACATATCCTAAACTTAAATGACTCAGAAGACGCCCGGGAGTAGCAATTACAACATCAGCACCTAATGTTAGTCCTTTTTTTTGCTGCTCAAACTGAATACCATCACTTCCTCCATATACAGCAACACTGGAAACCGGCATAAAATAAGAAAAGCCTTCCATTTGCTGATCTATTTGCTGAGCTAACTCTCGCGTTGGAGACATTATGATACAATTTATAGAATCATCGGGATGTTTCTCACGTGAAAGTTTATCTAATATAGGAAGTAAAAATGCAGCAGTTTTACCTGTACCAGTCTGCGCAACAGCAATCAGGTCTTTACCTTCAAGAATAACGGGGATAGCGTTCTCTTGCACAGGCGTGCATTCATCAAAGTTCATGGCATCAAGCGCCTGAAGCACTGTGTCATTTAAATTAAGTTCCGAAAATTTCATTCATCAAATTATTAATATACAAAGATAGAAAAAAGAATGCACGATTTGTATTCTGTACTAAGAATTGTTAGTAACTACAATCATATGCATTACAATTTCCCTTGTTCATCCAGATAGGAATCTTTAAAACCTAAGAAATACAAAACTCCATCCAGTCCAATAGTATTAATTGACTGTTTAGCATTTTGTTTTACTTTTGGTTTTGCATGATAAGCAATTCCTAATCCCGCAATGCCAAGCATTGGAAGGTCATTTGCACCATCGCCAACAGCTATAGTTTGTGCTATATCTACATTTTCTACCTGAGCTATCAATCTTAATAATTCTGCTTTTCGTTTGCCATCAACAACATCTCCTAAATAGTTTCCGGTAAGTTTTCCATCGATTATCTCTAATTCGTTAGCATAAACATAATCAATACCATATTTTTGTTTCAGATAATTTCCAAAATAGGTAAATCCTCCTGAAAGGATTGCTATTTTATATCCGTAGCGTTTTAAAACAAACATAAGGCGATCAACACCTTCAGTAATTGGTAACTTGTCTGCAATATCTTTCATTACCGATTCTTCCAGACCTTTCAGTAATGCAACTCTTCTGCGGAAACTTTCCGTAAAGTCAATCTCACCACGCATTGCACTTTCTGTAATAGCTTTAACTTTATCGCCAACGCCGGCTTTCATTGCAAGTTCGTCTATTACTTCTGTTTCTATAAGTGTAGAGTCCATATCAAAACATATTAAGCGGCGCATCCTACGATACATATTATCTAACTGAAACGAATAGTCCATATCCAGTTCACCTGATAATTTCAAGAGTTTAGCTTGCATCTCTTCGTGATTTTTTGGATTTCCACGAACTGAGAGCTCAATACATGAACGTATATTTGCTTTTTGCTCATCGAGAGGAATACGGCCTGTTAATCTCTTAATGGCATCAATATTCATACCTTGATCAGAGACAATTCTTGTAACTGCAGATATTTGAGTCGCCGAAAGTTTCCTTCCTAAAAGAGTCAATATATATCTGTTTTTCCCTTGCATACCTACCCAATTCTCATATTCCTCAACTGAAATAGGATAGAAACGAATAGTTATGCCTAAAGAAGAAGCTTTAAATAAAAGCTCTTTCATAATAAAGCCGGAATGATGTTCCTCTGTTTTAAAAAGAATTCCTAAAGATAGTGTATTGTGGATATCGGCTTGACCAATATCTAGAATGGTTACGTCGTATTTAGCTAATATTTCTGTAACAGAAGCTGTAAGGCCAGGACGGTCTTCGCCGGTAATACGTATTAATATCAATTCTGTTGCTGATTCATTCATATTTTTCTCGTTAATTTGGCTGCAAAAGTAGTCAATTTTTGTATGTTTTATCATAAAAAATATGAAAAGTAGCCGCTTAATAGATACAATATTTGGAATTATAAATAATATATGCTTATATTTGCCTTAGGCTTCTAAAAAATAATGTTTTGATTTTCAGATAATTCGCTTCTGAAAGTACACAAAACCAGATAATGTTCCGGGTAGAAGCTGCTGTTTAGGGCAGTCCTGGATAGTATTAACTAAAACCTAATTACATGAAGTATGTAAAGTGGCTTTTTGTTGTATTATTAATCACTTCCTTGACTTCTTTTGTTGGAAAAGACAAACCCACTGGCGGTTTGAACATTGGAGACGTAGCTCCCGATTTTAGTTTCAGAACTACTCTCAAAAATCATCAACTTAATTTGAAAGACCTAAAAGGTCAGTATGTGCTAATTAACTTTTGGGCTAGTTATGATGCACAATCCAGAATGCAAAATGTTAGTTTAAACAATGCAATCAGGGATTCTTTCAAAAAAGTTAAATTTGTTTCCATCTCGTTTGATGAATATCAGTCGGTTTTTAAGGAAACAGTACGGAAAGATCAAATAGCATCACTTGTTTGTTTCGTAGATACAAAAGGTGAAACCTCTGAAATCTTTAAAGAATATAGCTTAGATAGAGGTTTTAGCAGCTATTTATTAGATGAAAATGGTGTAATTATAGCCAAAAACATCTCTGCACCTGAACTCTCTTCTTTTATAAATTAAGAGAGAACAATTAATTAGAGGAAAAGAATACAACAAAAACAAAGTTCCGCAACATTGTTATAAGACAATAGTTGCGGAACTTTCATTTTTATTCAAATCTTAAATCCTTTTACCCCATTTATTTGGGAGCATTATGATAAAGGGCTATTGCTATAATAGTAAATACCATGTTGGGAATCCATACTGCTATCATCGGCGGAACATTTCCATTAATTGCAAATGTAGAAGACACTGTTTGAAACATGATATAAGTAAAACTTAAACCGATACCGAGTCCTAAATGCAATCCCATTCCTCCTTTAATTTTGCGGGAAGAAAGAGCTAATCCAATAGTTGTTAAAATGAACGAGGCAAATGACATCGCAATACGCCTCTCATACTCAATCTCAAACTCTTTTATATTTGCAAATCCACGTTGCTTTTGCTTAATAATGTATTCGCGTAAAGCCGGACTAGTCATTGTTTCTTGCTGATTCTTCATAATAAGGAAATCAGATGGTTCCATTACTATGGTCGTATCTTTTTTGTCGCCACGATAAAGCTTCTCTTTTAGTCCATTTAACTCTCGCACCATATAATCATGAAGAGTCCATTTATACAAAGAGGTTGAATCGTATGAAATTGATTGCGCAGTAAGGTGTGAAACTAATTTCTTATCCTTGAATTTATCTAAGGAAAAATGATATCCTGTTTTATCGTAATCCTGATACCTTTCAATATAGGCTATAACACCAGTATCTACTTCCAATTGGACATTTCGAACAAAATCTTGCTTTTTCTTTTTAACGTACTTATCTTCAAAATTTAGCTTAGTAACATTACCTTTAGGAATTACATAAGAACCCAAGCCATAAGTGAAAATAGAAATAATAGCGGCAGAAATCATATATGGGCGCATCAGTCGTTTAAAACTAATTCCCCCAGCAAACATTGCAATAATCTCTGAATTCTCAGCTAGTTTTGAAGTGAAAAATATAACAGAAACAAAAACAAAAAGAGAACTGAATAAGTTGGCAAAATATGGAATAAAATTTATATAATATTGGAAAATGATCGCTTTAAGTGGTGCCTCATTTTCCATGAACTTATCCATCTTTTCATTGATGTCAAATACTACAGCTATAGAAATAATCAAAGCAATTGAGAATACATATGTTCCCAAAAATTTCTTGATTATATACCAATCCAGCCGTTTAAGAATTCTTCTGCTCATCCTTTTATTTGTTATAATCTTGTCGAAATCCGATTAACCATCATAGGCTTCCATGTAGAAAAATCACCCGCAATAATATGTTTACGAGCTTCACCAACCAACCATAAATAAAATGCCAGGTTATGAATCGATGCAATCTGCATAGCTAACAACTCTTGTGCATGGAATAGATGACGTAAATATGCTCTTGAATAAAGCGTATCTACGTATGAAGCTCCATCTGCTTCAATAGGAGAGAAGTCTGTTTCCCATTTTTTATTACGCATATTCATAATACCGTTTTTAGTAAATAACATACCATTACGGCCATTACGGGTAGGCATGACGCAGTCGAACATATCAACTCCTCTTTCTATTCCTTCCAGAATATTCACAGGAGTTCCTACACCCATGAGATATCGAGGCTTTTCTTTTGGCAAAATTTCATTTACCAATTCAATCATCTCGTACATTTTCTCTACAGGTTCCCCAACTGCCAGACCACCAATAGCATTTCCATCACATTCTTTTGAGGCAATAAACTCTGCAGACTGTTTACGTAGATCAGGATAAACACATCCCTGAACGATAGGAAATAAAGATTGATTGTATCCGTATTTAGGTTCGGTTTCATTGAATCGTTTTAAACAACGATCTAACCAACGATGTGTCAAGCCAAGAGATTTTTTAGCATAGGCATAATCAGAATCACCAGGAGGACACTCATCAAAAGCCATCATTATATCCGCCCCAATTATACGTTCTATATCCATAACCTTTTCGGGGGTAAATATATGCTTGCTACCATCAATATGTGAACGGAACTCAGCACCTTCTTCTCTTAACTTTCTAATGCCAGATAACGAGAAAACCTGAAATCCGCCACTATCTGTCAGCATAGGGCGATCAAAACTATTAAATTTGTGTAACCCGCCTGCCTTTTCCAGAACATCAAGTCCCGGACGCAAATACAGATGATAAGTATTACCAAGAATTATCTGCGCTTTAATATCCTGGATTAATTCTGTTTGATGCACTGCTTTTACAGAACCTATTGTTCCAACAGGCATAAAAATCGGAGTCTCAATCTGCCCGTGATCAGTAGTTATTAATCCGGCACGGGCATTTGATTTTGAATCCGTGTATTGTAGGTCAAATGTCATTTACTTTTTTGGTTTCATGGAGAAATCAATCGCATCAGCAACTTTTTCATTAGTTAGTGCCAGTGCAAATACTTCTTTAATATCACTTACATAGTGGAACGTTAATCCTTTAAGATAAACTTCCTGAATTTCATCTATGTTCTTTTTGTTCTCAGTACTTAAAATAATCTCTTTTATTCCGGCACGCTTAGCAGCTAAAATTTTTTCTTTTATGCCACCAACAGGAAGTACCTTTCCACGCAGGGTAATCTCACCTGTCATGGCCAGATTCCTTTTCACTTTTCTCTGGGTCAGACCAGAAGCTAATGAAGTTGCCATTGTTATACCAGCAGATGGACCATCTTTTGGAATTGCACCTTCCGGAACATGGATGTGAATATTCCAGTTTTCGAATATTTCATCATCAATAGCCAGAATAGAAGAGTGGGCTTTAATATACTCTAATGCGAGCATAGCAGATTCTTTCATTACATCGCCCAAGTTTCCAGTTAAAGTAAGTTTTCCACCTTTACCTTTACTTAAACTTGTTTCAACAAATAGAATTTCGCCACCAACTGCAGTCCAGGCAAGTCCGGTTACAACTCCTGCATATTCATTTCCCTGATATTTGTCCTTCGAATATTCTTCAGCTCCAAGCAAATCATATAAATCTTCAGATTTTATATCCTTTTTGTTGAAAAAGCCATCAGTTGCATATTGGCGAGCTAACTTTCTCAGAATCTTACCAATCTTCTTTTCAAGCTCACGAACACCACTTTCACGAGTATATGATTCTATAATTGTTTCTAATGTATCTTTCGGAATTTTGATATCATTCTTCGAAATACCGGTAGCCTCCATTTCTTTAGGTACAAGATGTCGACGAGCTATTTCTATTTTTTCTTCTGTGATATATCCACTTACCTCAATCAATTCCATACGATCCAACAATGGTTGAGGTATTGTATTAAGATTATTTGCTGTCGCAATAAACATAACCTTTGACAGGTCATAATCAACATCCAGATAATTATCGTGGAATGCTCCATTCTGCTCAGGATCGAGTACCTCAAGCAATGCAGATGATGGATCTCCCTGGCGGTCAGCTCCAACTTTGTCTATTTCATCCAGAATGAAAACCGGATTAGATGAACCTGCTTTAATTAAGCCTTTGATTATACGTCCGGGCATTGCACCAATATATGTCTTTCTGTGACCTCTAATTTCTGCTTCATCATGAATTCCACCTAAAGACATTCTGATATATTTTCTTTTCAATGCAGCAGCGATTGATTTACCCAAAGAAGTTTTACCTACTCCCGGAGGGCCATAAAGACATATAATAGGAGATTTTAAATCACCTTTTAATTTTAATACAGCCAAATGCTCAAGAATTCTTTCTTTTACCTTTTCGAGTCCGTAATGATCTTTATTCAGCGTTTTTTCAGCATTCTTTAAATTGAAATTATCTGTAGAATAGACATTCCAAGGCAAACTTAGCATTGTTTGCAAGTAGTTTAGCTGAACACTATAATCTGGTGATTGTGAATGAGTACGTTCCAGTTTAGCCAATTCTTTACTGAAAATTTCATTGACTTCTTTATTCCACTGCATTTTAGTAGCTTTCAGACGTAATTCTTCTACCTCCTGATCTTGTCCGCCACCAAGTTCATCTTGAATTGTTTTTATCTGCTGCTGTAGAAAATATTCTCTTTGTTGCTGATCAATATCTTCTCTAGCACGCATTTGAATAGACGCCTTTATTTCAGCTAGCTGTACTTCTCTATTTAGAATTTCCAAAAGATGATAAGCTCTTTCCTGCAAAGAATTAATCTGCAGTAATTCCACCTTTTCATCTTTCTTTAAAGGCATATTTGTGCATATAAAGTTAATCAGGAACATTTTGTTACTGATATTTTTTATAGCAAAAGCTGAATCCTGATGTAAAGTCCCTGAAACTTTTATATATCTAATAGTCAAATCTTTGCAAGCATCAACCAATGCATCAAATTCTTTATTTTCTTTAGCAGGTAATGCTTCTTCCAGTAACTTAACTTTGCCTAGCAAATATGGGAAAGTTTCTGATAGACTTTCTAACTCAAAACGCTTCATTCCCTGAAGAATTACAGTTGTGGACTGATCGGGCATTTCAAGAACACGAACTATTTTTGCAATAGTTCCTATTGTATGTAAGTCTTCAAAATCAGGGTTTTCAGTTTCAGCTGCTTTCTGACAAACAACTGCAATATATGCATTGTTTTTATATGCATCATTTACAAGTTTCAGTGATGATTTTCTTCCTACAGATATTGGTAATACAACGCCTGGGAATAAAACCATATTCCGCAGAGGTAAGACAGGAAGGCTGTCATCCACTTTAATATCAAACATCTGCTCCTCATTACCTTCAAAATCTGCTATAAATGAGAAACCATTATCATTTGAGTCTTCCATTTCACTTAAATATCCTTTTCTTATCATTTTATTTGTTATTCGAGGTTATATCTTTCGACAGTTAAAACCAAATGCAAAGGTAATCTATTCTTTATTAAAAATAAAACTCCAATGAAAGAAAAGAACAGTGTAAATGCTAAATATTATTTCAGAAAAGCATAAAAACTATTTAAAATATTTATTTTTGGCGAAAATTCAATAATCTGCAATGCCTAATCCATTTTTTAGATTTAAACAATTCACAGTATGGCACGATAAATGCGCCATGAAAGTTGGGACAGACGGAGTTCTTTTAGGAGCCTGGACAGATGTATCTAATGCAAATTCTGTTTTAGATATTGGTACAGGAACCGGATTAGTGGCCTTAATGATTGCACAACGTTGTAATGCTGAAATTTTTGCTGTAGAAATTGATAATAATGCTGTAATTCAGGCTGCTGACAATAAAAATATGTCACCTTGGAGTGAGCGGATTTCTATTATACAAGGAGATTTTAAAACTTTTGAAAGCAATACTAAATTTGATGTTATTGTTTCCAATCCTCCATACTTCTCTAATTCCTTGTTGCCACCAGACAAAAAGCGAAGTACAGCCCGGCATACAAATGAGCTTTCATATTATGAACTTATTGAAGGTGCTGCAAAACTGTTATCTCCCAGAGGAAAGTTTTCATTAATTATTCCGGCAGATGTTATCGACAAAATTGTAGAAATTGCAGCTAATTTTGATTTATACCCCATTAGACAGACAAATATATTACCTAAACAAGATAGTTTGCCTAAAAGAGTATTAATATCCTTTTCAAACAAAAAAGATGCAATTTTTGCTAAACCAAATGATTTAATAATTGAATTAGCAAGGCATCAATATACGCCCGAATATATTGAACTAACCAAAGAGTATTATTTGAATATGTAGTAAATTAATTTACCACACGAATTACTGTTTCTTTGTTAGTCTTTTAAAGAATTCAATATTCCTATCTATAATTTGTTTATTTCTTTGCGTTAAATCTTCCACAAGATTTTCTCCCTTTGGTTTCAATCCTACAAAATAGTCAGAGGCTTTTTTTAATACATTCTGCTCTCTATCACTTTTTTCAGGAGTTATTACTAATAAACCTTTAGCGATAATCTCTACATCTATTTCTTCATTCATCATAACAGGATCACCATCATAATGAACTACTCCCGGACGAGTTCTGTGAATATGTATTTTTTTGCTTTTAAATGTCCTGATTCTACTATTTTGGTCTAATGTCTTATTGAACAACTGAAAGGCAAGCGATGGTATATCTATTACTGTAAAAGGCTCTAATATAGTAACATTCATCAATCCATCCTGAAGTGAAGCTTTAGGAGCAATATATGCATTATTACCATATTGAGAAGCATTACCACATGCAATCAAGAAAGCTTTATGCTTAGTTTTAGTCTCCTCACTTTCAACTTCATAAGTTTCCGGTTTGTAATTTAAACATTCCAACAGTGTCTTTTCCAAATACGTAAGAATGCCTCGTCTTCCGGCAGCAGAAAACTTAAGACTTACAAAAGCATCGAAACCAACACCACAAGTACAAAAGAAGGGTTTATTGTTTATTTTACCATAATCAATTGCTGATATATTCCCTTTATTAATTATATCAATAGCCTTACGACTATCCATAGGTATTCGCAGGTGGCGAGCCAATCCATTTCCCGATCCACAAGGAATAATTCCTAATACAGTATTGGTATGAATAAGAGAACGCGCGATTTCATTAATTGTTCCATCGCCGCCAATGGCAGTTACACAATAAATGCCATCTGCAGCAGCCTTAGCAGCAATCTCTTCAGCATGGCCGGCTCTTTCTGTATATCTTATTTCAATCTCATATTTATTTTGATCTATTCTTTCATTTAACTGATTCAAAATTAATTTTTTACTCTGAGTGCCTGAGATCGGATTAACGATAAATAGTATTTTTTTCTTCTCCTCCATGCGTTATATGATAAAATATCCAAACGACAAAAGTAATATATTAATCTTAATACAGTAGCTTTTTACGCATTCTTTTATAATCAAAGTTACTTTTTTTATATAAAACAGACTAATAAATCACATAAATTGCTATCTTTGCGACCGTCTTTGCAAAAATGGACGAAAAACAAGCAAAATTAAATAACTGATAATATAATATTAAGGTAGGAGAGACCTACGAAGCATTATTATGGGATTATTACAAGATAAATTAGAGAAATATGATATACCACAGCAAGTTAAAGCTAAAGGTGTATATCCTTATTTCCGTTGCATTGAAAGTGAACAGAACACTGAAGTGATAATGAGTGGCAAGAAAGTGCTAATGTTTGGTTCTAACTCATATTTAGGACTTACTAACCACCCAAAAGTAATTGAAGCAGCAGTTGAAGCTACTCGTAAATATGGTACAGGATGTGCAGGTTCACGTTTTCTAAACGGAACACTCGACATTCACCTGGAACTAGAAAAAGAACTAGCCGAATTCGTAGGAAAAGAAGATGCAATTATCTATTCTACCGGATTCCAGGTAAACTTAGGGGTAGTATCATGTGTTACAGGTCGTGAAGACTATATTATCTGTGATGAACGAGATCACGCTTCAATTGTTGATGGAAGACGTTTATCTTTCTCTCAGACATTAAAGTTTAAACACAACGACATGGCTTCTTTGGAGAAAGAACTTCAAAAATGTAAGCCAGATAAAATTAAGTTGATTGTTGTTGATGGTGTTTTCAGTATGGAAGGCGATGTTGCAAACTTGCCTGAGATTGTACGTTTAGCAAAACAATATGATGCAAACATCATGGTTGATGAAGCGCATGGTCTTGGAGTACTCGGAAATCATGGACGTGGTACTTGTGATCACTTTGGTTTGACTAAAGATGTTGATTTAATAATGGGAACTTTCAGTAAGTCTCTTGCTGCAATTGGTGGTTTTATTGCTGCTGATGAATCTATAATCAATTATCTGAGACACAATTCACGTTCTTATATGTTTAGTGCAAGTAACACACCTGCTGCCACTGCAGCTGCACGTGCTGCTTTGCAGATTATGAAATCAGAACCAGAACGTATTGATCATTTATGGGATATCACAAATTATTCTCTTAAATGTTTCCGTGATTTAGGATTCGAAATAGGAAATACTTCAACTCCAATTATACCTTTATATGTACGTGATATGGAGAAAACATTTATGGTTACCAAAATGTTGTTTGATGAAGGTGTATTTGTTAATCCTGTAATTCCACCTGCATGTGCACCAGAAGATACTTTAATTCGTTTCTCTCTTATGGCAACCCATACAAAAGAACAGATTGACATCGCTGTTAACAAATTAGAGAAATGCTTTAAAGCATTAGATATTATTAAATAATATACTCAAATTCCATAATAAAAAGTCTTCTTCATATTAATTGAAGAAGACTTTTTTGTGTTTATAGCTTTCTTATAATCAACTAGATAGAAGTGATTAATTAAAATAACAAAAAAATAAGCAGAATAAACTTGCATATTTGATATAAAGAGCCTATCTTTGCATCGCTTTTGAAAGGAAATACTTACAGAAGTCATCGGGGTGTAGCGCAGTCCGGTTAGCGCACCTGCTTTGGGAGCAGGGGGTCGTGGGTTCGAATCCCGCTACCCCGACAAAGAGTCTGAATTATTTTCGGGCTCTTTTTTTTATATCTATTACTCAAGACTCTATTTATAGAGGCTATAAAAAATTATTGGCCAATAATTATTAAAGCTAACCTCAATAAATAATATCCATTCACCAATAATGAAAAATTAAACTTGAATAATTTTGAAAGAAAGATTATACCTTTAAAACGCTAAGCTATTTTGAGTAGAGCTTAATCCAAACTTTTTTAAATTATTGAAACCACCCACATTTCACTAATAATTTGCATAAATATAGATTTACCTATTAACAGCAGAATCAAAACAAAGAATATTGAAATTTATTTTAAAGGTTAACTACTAGAGAATCAGCAGAGAAGAAGATCAATAGAGTTTCTGCTTTAAAATAAAAGCCTTAAAAGCTTGGATTATTCATACAGAACATCTATCTTTGCATCGCTTTTGAAAAGAAATACTTATCGAAAGTTATCGGGGTGTAGCGCAGTCCGGTTAGCGCACCTGCTTTGGGAGCAGGGGGTCGTGGGTTCGAATCCCGCTACCCCGACAATCAAGAGAGCTAGTTACAATTTATTTGTAATTAGCTCTCTTTTTTTATTGAATATAATTCCCCCTAAACATCGATAAATTAAGATTTTTATATAATTTTGCATCCAATATACAAAACAGAAAATCTAAGAATAAAAGAATATGTATAGAACGCATACTTGTGGAGAGCTTCGGATCTCCGACGTAAATAAAGTAGTAACACTTTCAGGATGGGTGCAACGCTCCAGAAAAATGGGGGGGATGACATTTATTGACCTCCGTGACCGCTATGGTATTACCCAGCTTGTTTTTAACGATGCTGTTAACGCTGAGTTATGTGATGCAGCAAACAAACTTGGACGTGAATTTGTAATACAAGTTAAAGGTGAAGTTAATGAACGTTCAAATAAGAATGCAAACCTTTCTACAGGAGATATTGAGATTATTGTTTCAGAACTTGATGTTCTTAACACTGCAGCAACGCCTCCTTTCACTATAGAAGATAATTCAGATGGTGGCGATGATATTCGTATGAAGTATCGTTACCTTGATCTTCGCCGCAACGCTGTTAGATCAAATCTTGAGCTTCGCCATAAAATGACTATCGAGGTACGTAGCTATCTTGATAAACTTGGATTCTTAGAAGTAGAGACTCCAATTCTTATCGGTTCTACACCTGAAGGTGCACGCGACTTCGTGGTTCCTTCACGCATGAATCCGGGACAATTTTATGCATTACCTCAGTCACCACAACTTTTCAAACAGTTGTTGATGGTATCAGGTTTTGATCGTTATTTCCAGATTGCTAAATGTTTCCGTGATGAAGACCTTCGTGCCGACCGCCAACCTGAGTTTACTCAGATAGACTGCGAGATGAGTTTTGTTGAGCAAGAAGATGTAATAAGCACCTTTGAAGGGATGGCTAGACATTTATTCAAAACCATTCGCGGCATTGAAATAACAGAAGCATTTCCACGTATGACATGGCATAATGCTATGAAGCTTTACGGAAGTGATAAACCAGATATTCGTTTTGGAATGGAATTCGTTGAATTGATGGACATTCTAAAAGGTAAAGGATTCCCTGTATTCGATAGTGCAGCATATATTGGTGGTATTTGCGCAGAAGGAGCTGCATCATATACTCGTAAACAATTAGATGCCCTGACAGAATTTGTTAAGCGTCCTCAGATTGGAGCGAAAGGTATGGTTTATGCTCGCGTAGAAGCTGACGGAAACGTAAAATCAAGCGTTGATAAATTCTATACTCAGGAAACTCTTCAGGAACTTAAAGCTGCCTTTGGTGCAAAACCAGGCGATTTAATCCTGATCCTTTCAGGTGATGATGCTAATAAAACCCGCAAACAACTTTGCGAACTTCGTCTTGAAATGGGAAATCAATTAGGTTTAAGAGATAAAGATACTTTTGCTTGCCTTTGGGTTATCGATTTCCCTCTGTTTGAATGGGATGAAGAAAGTGGTCGTTACATGGCAATGCACCACCCATTTACCTCTCCAAAACTAGAAGACGTTCCATTGCTTGACACTAATCCTGGTGAAGTTCGCGCCAATGCTTACGATATGGTAATTAATGGCGTAGAAGTAGGAGGTGGTTCTATCCGTATTCACGATAGCGCTTTACAGAAAAAGATGTTCGAACTTCTTGGTTTTACAGAAGAAAGAGCTCAGGAACAATTTGGTTTCTTAATGAATGCCTTCAAGTTTGGTGCTCCTCCTCACGGTGGATTGGCCTATGGTCTTGATCGTTGGGTATCTCTATTTGCCGGACTTGATTCTATCCGCGACTGTATTGCATTCCCGAAAAACAATTCTGGCCGTGATGTTATGACTGATGCACCAGGATATTTGGAACAATCACAATTAGATGAATTGAATCTTGTAATAGATATCAAAGAAGAAAAGTAATTTAAAATACACTATAAAATAAAGGAAGTAATGGGAATGCTGAAATTTTCCCGTTACTTCCTTTTTTATTTGTGTATATTGCAAATTAGAATTAAAAGATAATAGCCTACACAGATTTATTTCTGAGCAGGCTATTATCTTAGAACTGAAAGACATTATTCAGCAATATGTAAATTGATCAATGCTATATCGTTAAAATACAACTCTAATCAATAAAACGTTTAGTTATTTCTCCATATTCGTCAATTCTGCGATCGCGAAGGAATGGCCACCAGCGACGTACATTTTCTGAACGAGTTAAGCTAATCTCAACAACCATATTCGTTGCTTCACTATTTCCTGCTTGAGCTAGAAATTCTCCCTGCGGACCGGCAACAAAGCTATTTCCCCAGAACTGAATACCATTGGTGTTTCCGGAAGGATCTTCCTCATGTCCAACACGGTTTACGGAAACAACCGGAAGTCCGTTGGCTACCGCATGTGCTCTTTGAGAGATAATCCAGGCATTCAGCTGACGGCTCTTTTCATCTTCTGTATCGGAGCTTTCCCATCCAATTGCTGTAGGATAGATTAATATTTCGGCTCCACGAAGTGCCATTAAGCGGGCAGCTTCAGGATACCACTGATCCCAACAAACCAATACTCCAAGTTTTCCAAGAGATGTTTGAATGGGTTGAAATCCTATATCGCCAGGGGTAAAATAAAACTTTTCATAATATGCAGGATCATCCGGAATATGCATTTTCCGATACTTTCCGGCAATAGATCCATCGGTATCAAATACTACCGCTGTGTTATGATATAGCCCCGGAGCACGTTTCTCGAACAAAGAGGTAACCAGCACAATTCCATGTGCGGCAGCCAATTCTCCATAAAATCCGGTAGATGGACCGGGTATAGGTTCGGCAAGGTCGAAGTTATTTGTATCTTCTACCTGACAAAAGTAAAGAGAGTTGTGTAACTCCTGAAGCACAACCAGTTGAGCACCTTGAGAAACACAGGCTTCAATGTTATCCGCCAGTTTTTTAAGATTCTCTTTTAAATCAGCCGTATTTGACTGCTGCACTAAACCTATCTTTATAGTTCTGTTATCCATTGTTCTTCGTTTTTAATTTGTTTTTCCCACATTCTATTTAATAACACCCTCAGGATATTGCATAGTTACACAATGAAGAGAGCCATGCTGCTTAATTAATGCACGACAATCGATTCCGATAATCTCTTTATCCGGGAAAGCTTCTGCAAGTATTTCAGCCGCTTCAGCATCATTCTTAGGTTGATTATAAGTAGGATAAAGAATTGATTCATTGAGAATTAAAAAGTTTGCATACGTAGCCGGCAAACGTTCAGTATCTTCTATTATACAGTCGGCCATTGGCAAAGAAAGTAAACGATAAGATTCTCCTGCCAAAGTACGGAACGTACGGAGTTGATCCTCCATTTTCGTCAATTCCTCGTAATGCTCATCTTTTGTATCTGCACACTTTACATACACAATCGTATTATTGGGGCAAAGACGAGCCAAGGTATCTACATGACTATCAGTATCATCGCCAGCCAGATAACCATAGTCCAGCCACAATACCTGTTGCAGATGAAAAACTGAACGCAAATATTCCTCAATTTCCACCTTATTCATTGCATCGTTCCGGTTGGGAGCAAGCAGACAAGTAGAAGTAGTAAGCAGAGTTCCTAGTCCATCACTTTCTATAGAGCCACCTTCGAGCACAAAATTCAAGCGATTTTCGTATTCACCATTGAAACACTTTGCACTATAAGCTTTATGAGTGATTTGATTATCAAGTCCGGCACCAAATTTTTGTCCCCAACCATTAAAGCAAAAGTCGAGCAGGCGAGGGCTAGAGCCGTCCATCATCGTAATAGCACCATGATCGCGAGCCCAAGTATCATTAGTTTCGCATTCAAAGAAACGAACATTTTCCATGTTTACCCTATTGGAAATCTGTGCTTTAACTGCATTTACGTCAGGAGCCACGATTAGCAGCAATTCTTTTTTTGCAATTTCCCGAGCAATGGCAACAAAACATTCCTGCACTTCGGTAAGCATATGAGCCCAGTCAGTACCTGCATGTGGCCATGTAAGCTGTACTCCGCTTTGCTTATGCCATTCGGAAGGAAGAAAAGGCTCACGTTGCTCAACTTGAATGCCAAAGGGATCTCCCCAATTTATCTGATAATCTTTCTCTTCGTCTCCATTTTTTGGAAGACCAACTAATATACCCATCTTGGTTTATTTCTTTTCTTTAGGTTTACGATCAAAGAACGGATTTTTACTTGAACAGCTAATTGGAATAGCCATCACGGTTTTACAGCCAGGAAGCCAATCGAGTGACTGAGCAGCAAGTCCGGCAGAAAACATAACGCGCGAGTCTACACGTAAGTCCGATGCTGTGGCACATGCCGAACCAATAGCGATACCCACATCAATTGTATTCAAGGCGCATGGAGTTTCACTCGGCTTTGAAGCACAGGTGGGAAATCCACAATGACCACAATTTAATCCTTGCAATTTCTCATGTGTACCAATTAAAACGATTGCATCAGCCGAAAGAATATTTTCTGCATCACGAAGAAAGAACATCATTCCATTTTCTCCGTTCAGTCTGATCATCTCATCGGAAAGTAATTTTATATCATTTTCAGTAACAACAGCCGTTTCAATCACATCAACACCTTTTCCTTTAGGAGCAGTGCGCGCAGCAGTCATCATCTGTTTAGCCACATTAAGCATATGCTCATGTCTGGCATCACGTTCATTTAATATCATCCTGGTTTCTTTTTATAAGTATTAAGGGTACAAATATAAATGATTGGAACCATTTGTCAAAACATAACCGAACGTTATTATTTCCCTGTACAAAAGAATTAATTCCTTTGTACAGAACAATATATTCTTTTGTACAAAAGAAAACAATCTTTTGTACAAAAAATATTTGTTTTAACGAGTATAATTTTTATCTTTACGGCATAATAATTTAAAAAACAACGATATGGCTATAGATTTTAAGGCTACTAAGGTTAACAATAACATGAAGCCCGAAGAAAAACCTCGTTATTACGCAAAAGCAGTAACTAAAGGAACTGTAACACTAAACCGCATTATTGAAGATATGTGCGAAGAAAGCACACTTTCAAAAGCAGATGTAGTTGCCGTTGTTGCCGGACTTAGCAAACATTTATTAAAGAATCTGCAGGAAGGTTATACTGTGAAAATTGATTCGTTAGGAACATTTTCCACTTCAGTAAAGAGTTCTACAGTAGACAATCCAGAAGATGTTCACTCAAAAGATGTTTCATTCAGCAAGATTAATTATCTTCCGGAAGTACGAATGCTGGAAAGCTTCCGTGCTGTATCGTTCCAGAAAGTGGAAACAAAGGAAGAAGCAAAAGTTTCAAAGCCTAGAGGACGCAAGCCTATTCGCAGAAAATAACTAAAGAATGCTCAAAATAGAAGATGCCTGTATTGCGTATGGAGAGCAAGAACTCTTTACGGGACTTTGTGTACATATAAAAAGAGGTGAGATGGTCTGCATTTCCGGCGAATCCGGAAGTGGAAAGACTTCACTTCTTAATGCAATCCTGGGCTTTATTCCCTTAACTAGCGGTAGCATAACAATAGATGATCTTTTACTTTGCGAAGAAAACATCGACCAGATTAGAAGAAAAATTGCATGGATACCTCAGGAACTTGCTCTGCCATGCGAATGGGTAAGTGAAATGATAATGCTTCCTTTTGAGCTAAAGGCAAATAAAGGAATTCATTTTTCTAAGAAAAAGCTTTTAGAGGTATTTAAAGAACTGAATCTAGAAGAAGAACTCTTTACAAAGCGCGTCAGCGAAATTTCAGGCGGGCAACGACAAAGAATAATGATAGCTGTTGCTGCACTTTTAGAGAAACCTTTACTGATAATAGACGAACCAACTTCGGCTCTTGATGCTGGATCTGTAGAAAGAGTACTGAACTTTTTCAACACGCTATCTCAAAAAGGAATGACTATTCTCGCTGTTTCTCACGACCGTGCATTTAAACTAGGCTGCGATAATGTAATATACTTATAGCCACATGGGAACAATAGATATTAGTTATGAAAACTTACTAATAGGTTTGCTAATGATGGGTATTCCAATGTTTTACCTGTGGAAATTTAAGACAGGATTGGTAAAGTCCACATTGATAGCTGTACTGAGAATGTTAGTCCAACTCTTCCTTATAGGAGTCTATTTAAAGTATCTTTTTATCTTAAATCATCCGCTGGTAAATTTCCTTTGGGTATTTATCATGATCATCGTTGCATCCGAAACAGCGTTAGTCAGAACCAGACTACAACGAAAAATTCTTTTGATACCAATTTCCATTGGTTTTTTTATTTCTGTAGTCCTCATAGGTACCTATTTTTTAGGTCTGGTTCTTCAACTAAATAATATTTTTAATGCACAATATTTCATTCCAATATTTGGAATATTGATGGGTAACATGTTGTCTGTTAATGTAATAGGATTAAATACATTTTATAGCGGACTTCAGAGGGAACAACAAGAATATTACTATTTATTAGGAAACGGAGCAACCCGCCAGGAAGCTCAGGCGCCATTTATCAGGCAAGCTTTAATAAAAGCATTTAGTCCTTGCATCGCAAATATGGCAGTAATGGGACTCGTTGCTCTTCCAGGAACTATGATAGGACAGATACTTGGAGGAAGTAGTCCTAATGTTGCAATAAAATATCAGATGATGATAGTCGTTATCACTTTTACAGCATCAATGCTCTCCATTATGATTACTATCTCAATTGCATCAAGGCGTTCCTTTGATAAATTCGGAAGATTAATCCGCGTCTTTAAAGAAAGTAAGAAAAATGGATGAAGATATTTTGAAACTGGTTAGCCAAATTTCTACTCCTGGATTCTTTGTAACAGCAGATGTGATTCAATCATCTATAGAAAATCCGAATGGAATAGAGAACTTTATATTACAAAAAATTGACAGTATAAGAAATGGAGTTAGCGGAAGGAAATTTGCTTTCAAAGAAAATGGCTGGCAGATAAATTTTACATTTTTCCCCACAGATCAGGTTGTGGACAAGCGCTATGGGTTAATAAATAAAATGATAAAAGAGAAAAAAAAGGTTCATTAAGTTTTTGCGAATTAGAAAGAAAGTATTACTTTTGTTGTATCAAATAATAGACAAGGCGGTTTAGTGTAGTGGCCTAGCACGCAACTCTCTCACGGTTGAGACTCGGGTTCGATTCCCGGATCCGCTACAGAAAAAAGGTGTAAGAAATTGAAGCTCAATTTTTTACGCCTTTTATTTTTTACTACGAATAAAACCTCGAATTCATTTTTTTACAAATTTAAGTGCTTATGATAAATATAAATGCTTAAAAAACGCCTAAAACTTCGACTAAAATAAAGCTCGTACGCAAAGCACAATCTGTTTAAATTACCAAACTGACTGAATTTACTTCCGAAGGAGAAATTAGTTATGAATGTATTAACTTATAATTCTCAATAAACTTATTGAGAAGAACTATCAAACATCTAAAATAAGATAATCTTCCAATCAATATTTTAAAGTTGATTTGTTTCAGTCAGCTAAATTAAAAAAGGATGTTTTTTCTGAGTTTACTGATTTTTTATTCGTTAATAGAACTCAATTGGAAATTTACAAAACAACAATAGAGTAATACTCAGTTAGGAAAACATTCATCAATCACTCTATTGTGAATTTAGCCAAAGCATAAAATAAGCAATTCATTTATTTCGAGAAGAAATAAAATGAATTTTGCTTTTACTTCGCTTGACTAAACGAATTCTTCAATAGATTATATTTCGGTTGGATTGGTAATAGTAATAGGGATGGAAAATTGAAGAGAATTGAATTTTCATTTTAATCTTTGAGATTCTCACATCCATGGAAGAGAAAAAATGGAGCAAAACTCAGAAAAGTGATATTATCACCTTATTATTGTCAAAATTTCCCAGATGAGGAGTAATTCCTAAAACTAAAATTTATATATAACTAACTAAATTACAGTAGGTTTAATGAATTTTACCCCATTTCTAAGGCTATTTCCTTGCGATATTTATTTTTTTATAGGTATTTGGTCGGAATTTATAGTTCTCAGCATTCTAGATAGACTAAATTTGACAAAGCAAATTTAGTCTTCAGTGCAACGGAGTATAAATGTGGTTGCGCCAATTGTGATAATCGCACCATCTTTTAAAACGACCCGATCTTTATCTCCTAAAATTTCATTCATATGAAAAGTGCCAGTCACACTTGGGAAATCTCTCAAAGTATAAATCAATTCATCTTTCTTATTTTGTTTGACATTTATTACACAATGTTGACGATCCATACTCATGTCGCCGGTTTCGATAGGAGTGTTGATTTTCGTTCCAACGCATCTACGTCCAATAACATTATCTCCGAGAGAAAGTGGGAGTATTTGTTTAAAGCCAAAAACATTTTCAATAACAACAATACTTCCAAAAGTACTTTTGTCGCTTTCTTGATCTAAAGCTTCCTCATTTCTGTTCTTTGATTTAAGTTTAGTTTTACCAATACGGATACTAAACTGCTTACCACAATGTTCACAAACAAATACCAAAGATTGTCCTTCGGTATATTTTGTTTCGTCAAATGTAAGATAATTCTCACACTTTGGACACAATATTCTTTTCATATAATGGGGAATCTTTTACTTATCAGTCAGCAACCAAGCATCCTTAAAGTTCTTATTTTTCTTTAATTGAAGTAGTTTGTTGTTAGCTTCATCATTATTGGATAATGACATAATGCTTACTCTAATCCATTTATTACCTTCAACAATACTCGCTTTGGAATAGCCTTTTGAAATTAATCTATCTACAATCTCCTGAGCATCAGCACGATTATTTACGCTTGCAATAATTATGTGGCAAGAATTCTTATTTATAGATTCTGTTAAAGGTTTAGCAGTATTACTTTTATTCTCTATGTTATTTTTAGGAATAACAACTTCTTTTATTGCTTTTGGCTTTATCTCTTCCTGTACTTTCTGATTGTTCACTTGTTTCTTTGCAGGAATACTTTCTTTCATGCTGTTATCAAATGGTTCTAACAACTCAGATGGAATTAATTGAGCATAATTACCTTTTTCTACATAAGTATTTTCAACCGGAGTAGACATTAAAAAGAATATTATAATTGCCGCAGCAACAGCAACAGCTGTACGAATAAATGAACGATTAACTCTAATCTCGTAAACTTTTGGATTAGAAGTTTCCGGTTCCACCTTTTCATCTATTGCTTCTACAACTTCATCAATCTTATTTAATTCGAAAGAACTTAATCCATATAAATAAGGTGTAAGCAATCCATCTTCATAAGGTTGGAATTGAAGCCTACCATGAATTGTAAAAAACATATCTCCAATTCCATGCATTTCAACTTTTCCTTCAATATGTAAAGTATTAATAAGCTCATCAACAGCTTTATTTATAAGTTTAGAAGCATCGGAGAAGTCTGTACAATAAGATGTCATATACGATTGAACCAATAATCCATCATTCATTTTAAGCTGAGGATTAAAACCTATAGAACGAGTAGGAGGAAGGAATATTCCTTCTTCTTCTATCCATCTTGCTGGAGTATAGTGAGATACGAATCCACCAAACGACGGAATAATAACACAATCGTTCTCTAATAGTAACGTTTCTATATGTTTTAGCAATTCAATCATGATGCAAATGTACGTTTTTTTATTGATTTTGCCTATAAAATCGGGATTTTATTATCAATAAAAACACAATAAAGAAAGTGTAATGGCGTTTTTAATCTATGCTAATGAAGAAATATTTAGTACTTTTGTTTTAAACATATATAGATTAATTTGCCGAATGAAAAATAAGGGACTTGTCTTATTGGGTGCAATACTTTCAATGTATTCTTGCAGTACACCTCAAAAAATATCATATTTTCAAGATTTACAGCAAATTGAAAGTAAAAACTATTCTGTAGATATGAATAGCGTCAGTTATGAAGTTAAAATACTTCCTTCTGATCTTCTTTCTATTATAGTAACAGGTAAAGATCCTGTTGCTGTTGCTATGTTTAATTTACCTGTATCATCTACAATAAATCCTGGTGAAACAGAACTATCAACAACCCCTGTATTGCAATCATATTTAGTTGATATAAATGGGGAGATAGATTTTCCAACATTAGGCAGAATAAAAGTTGCGGGGTTATCTCGCCGGGAAATTAGCGATTTATTAAAAGATAAAATATCTAAATATGCTAAAGATCCCATTGTCAATGTGCAGTTACTTAACTTTAAAGTATCTGTACTTGGAGAAGTAAATAATCCAGGAACTAAAGGTACATCAAATGAACGAATGACTATTATGGATGCAATCAGTCTAAGTGGTGACCTGAGTATCTATGGAAATAGAGAAAATGTGCTTCTAGTCCGTGAAAATAATGGTAGAAAAGAGTTTCATAGATTCAACCTTACTTCAACAGATATATTTAAATCACCCTATTTTTATCTGAAACAGAATGATGTAATTTATGTACAACCTAATCAAGCAAAACAGAATAGTTCAAGAATGGATTCAGCTAAACAATTTAATCTTTCAGTAGCATCTACTGTTACAGCAGCCATTTCTGTAATAGCATCCTTATGTATTGCTTTATTTTTGAAATAAAAAAACAACTATGAAATACAATAATAATCCTATACAGAAAGATGAAAATATTGATATTGCAAAACTATTTTCCAGATTTTATGCATATTGGAAATATTTCTTCTCTATTGGATTCATTTGCATAATAATCGCCATAATTTTTATACTTGTAACACCTTCACAATACAAAATAAAATCAAATTTACAGTTGATTTCTGAAAATTCAGGGATGACTTCAGAACTAAAAATGTTAAAGGCAACAGCTCTTGGTTCTATGTTTAGTGCTTCAGGAGCTGGTGTAAATGCGAATGATGAAGTACTTCTTATTCAGTCCAAGGTAATCACTGGAGAAATGATTTCCAAACTTGGTTTACAGGTTGATATCAAAAAGAAAGAAGGACTTAAAATGATCTCTTCATACAAGAAATCACCTATAGCATTAGAATTCCCAACAAATTTCTTAGATACATTATCAAAACCAATTTCTATAAAACTTTCAATAAGTAATCAAAAAGCAGATATCAAGTTGAAGTCAGCTTTATTTGAGGAAAAAAAATTAAATGATGTTTCTTTACCATATATAATACAATCTGGAATAGGAAACATAAAAGTATCCAAGACCAGCAACTTTCAGTTAGACGATGATAAAGATATTGAAATAAATGTATATCCATTAAATTATATTTATGAATTGTATCTAGAAAAACTTGTAATAGCTCCTGCTGATGCTGGATCTGATATTATAGAATTAAGTTTGAAAGATGAAAATAAGGAAAGAGGCACTGATATTCTAAATACTACGATGGAGATATATAATGATTACTCAAAATCAGTAAAAGTTATAAAATCAGCAGTAAATGCTTCATTTGTCAAAGAAAAGTTAGCCTTAGTTACATCGGAACTTGACAGTCTTGAAAAGAAAATAGAAATATATAAAAAACAAAATAAAATTCCAGACCTAGAGGCTTATGGAAGTGTTGTATATATGGGGTCTGAGGAATCGGATAAAAAAATCCTGGATCTGCAAACTCAGTTAAAATCAATAAACTATGTACTTAACTATATAAAGAATCCTAATAACCAATATGCAATTGTTCCAAATATAAGCTACGGAGATGAAGCTCTGACTTCTGCCTATAATAAATTAATGTTCGAACGATTTAGGTTATTAAAAAGCACTGAACCTTCTAATCCTGCAATAGTTCTAATTAATGATCAATTGAAAGAACAACGAAAAGTCCTTATTGAAACAATAAATTCAGCAATAAAAGGTCTTGAAATTACAATTTCAGAATTAAATAAAAAGAATTTGTCGCTTAATTCAAAACTAAATGAATTACCTGCGCAAGAAAAAGAATTCATTGAAATGAAAAGAGCGCAGAAGGTAAAAGAAACACTTTATCTTTTCCTTCTCCAAAAGATTCAAGAAAAAGAGATTTCAAATGCTCCCGATGAAATGGCATCACGTATTGTTGATCATGCATATTGTTCTTTTAAGCCAGTCTTCCCTAAAAAAATAATTGTATTTGCAGTCGCCTTTATCGTATCAATTATACTTTCTATAATTATCATTTCTATTCGATTATTTTTTATAAAAAAGACAGCTTCAAAAGAGGACTTTGACGATAATTTGTCATATCCAATTTGGGGAAAATTCACTGATTACGAATCGTTCAGAATACTAAGAAACTTTGTATATTCTAAAGATAAACATAGCAAGGTTTTTATTGTTACTTCAAATATAGAAGGAGAAGGAAAAACATATTTTGCTTCAAATTTAGCTAAAAGTTTATCTATGACAGATAAAAAAGTTGTGCTAGTAAATATGGATTTTACAAAGCAAGCAGATTCTTATAAAGATATAAAAAATGACATTACTCTTAATAAGTATATTAGTGGTAATATAGATTTAGAGAGAATATTAGTAAATGAAACACCCAATTTAACTATCATTCAATCAGAACAGTCTCAAGAAGATTGTGGAAATCTAGTGTACAGTTCCAAAATGGAATTGCTAATAAACTATCTGAAGACTAATTACGACTATGTAATCATCGATAGTGCTTCATTGTCTGTTTCATCGTCAGCATATGATATTGCCCATCTGGTAGATTATACTTTCTTTGTTATACGTGAAGAATTTACACCAAAAAGCAAATTGAAGAATATAAATAATATAATAAAATCAGGCCTATTACCAAATGTATGCATTGTTATGAATTTTAATTTTTCAAAATAAATGGTCTCAATTAAGATTTCCAAAAACAATCTATTCTTTGTCTTTCTTATATTTGGATACATATTCGGAGTCATGCTTTATGACTTTATAGATTTCAAATATACAGATGAACTCATGGCTGCATTTTTGGTTCTATTCACAGGTTTGATTCTTTGGGAAAGACGAAGATGGAGCCAAGCAAAACCATTATATGTACTAGGCGGAATTTTTCTTTTTTATATTATTTATTCATTTATGATTAAATCAAATGTACCTAAAGCTATATTAATGGATGCCACAATTCAAATAAAACCATTTTTAGGCTTTTACTGTACTTATTTATTAATGCCTGTTTTATCAAAAAAATATAAGTTATTTATTACTGTTATGTGTCTTTCATTCGCTTTTATTTTATTAATTATAGCTTTATTAGGACATATAGATACTATTTTTGGACATCCTTCGCGCTACGCCACAGCTGCTGTTGCAACCGCCTTTCTATATCTGTACTGTAGTTCATACACATGGAAAGACCTCATGACTTTCCTTTTAATTTTGTCGGTTGGAATTCTATCAACTCGTTCAAAGTTCTATGGTTTTTTTATGTTTGCGTTAATGTTTTCTATTATGCTAAAATCAGGATATAGATTTAAAATGACTTACCATTCTGTACTATTTGCAATTTTTCTTCTTTCTATTGTATTGATTGTAGCATGGGATAAAATAGATTTATATTTTATTGTTGGGACAATGAATAGCACTGGTGAAAAGTGGGCTCGTCCTGCTTTATATGGAGTCTCATTTTTAATATTGATTGATTATTTTCCATTTGGTAGCGGATTAGGTAGTTTTGCAACATATACTTCTGCTCAATATTATTCAAAAACTTATGCGGAATATCATATTGATAAACTTTGGGGATTATCAAAAGACTATCCAGATTTTATAGCTGATACATACTATCCCTCACTAGCACAATTCGGAATAATTGGACTTTTTCTTTTCATTTTTTTTTGGATCAAAATTCTGAAAGCAATACTTGTGTATAAGAAAAAATATGGAATGGACAAGCTCTTTTTAATTGCAACTCTAATTATTGCTTTTTTTGCAATAGAATGTATTGCTGACTCAACTTTTACTCACAATCGAGGTTTTTTTATGTTAGTAATATTAGGCCTCACATTATCTGAAATGCATTCTATGCTGAAAGAATAATTTTATGTATCAATATATGAAAAGCTCTAGAAATAAGAAATTTATTACCGATATATTAATTTATGGAATTGGTAACTTAGGATCAAAAATGATAACTTTCTTATTAGTTCCTCTATATACCTATTTTATAAAACCTGAAGAATATGGCTATTACGATTTGTCATTAAATATAATTTTTCTTATGATTCCATTTGTAACTCTACAATTACGTGAAGGAGTTTTTCGTTTTTTACTTGATAGTGATTCTGAAAAAATTAGAATAAATATTGTTACTTTCACATATAAGCTATTAATCCAAACTACCCTTGTCGTTTTATTAATTACATTTATAACTTCATATTTTATAACTATACCATATATTGGATGGATTGTTTTTGCCTTAATATTTATGTCATTCTATGAAGTACAAATACAAATCGTAAGAGGAATTGGAAATAATAAATACTATGTAATTGCTGGAATTATAACAGCTTCTTTAACCGGTATTTTCAGTGTGCTGTGCATCGTGTTTTTTAATATGGGTATTGCAGGTATATTTTGTGCAAGTATTTTAGCTAGAATCTTTTCGATATGGATTTTAGAGTCAAGACTACATCTTATAAAAAAATATTTTTATTATAATTTTAAAAATAAAGAAGTAAATTTTACACTAATAAATTATTCATTACCATTATTACCAAACGTTATTTGTTGGTGGTTAATAAGTAGTTCAAACCGTTTTTTTATTAGCAATTACTTGGGTTTTGAAGAAAATGGGATTTATGCAGTAGCTACTAAGTTTTCATCAATATTAGAAACTTTCACAATTATTATATATCAAGCATGGCAAGAAACAGCAATTAAGCAATTTAAATCATCTGATAAAAATAGTTATTTCTCAAAGGTCTTAAATACTTATATCTTAGTCCTAGCAATTATGGCTATATCTTTTGTTTTCATATTAAAAATGAATTATTCATGGCTAGTGTCTCCTAAATACTTACAAAGTATTAATTATTTATATCCTTTATCTATCTCTGTTATTTTTTACGCACTTGCAGCATTTTTAGATATGGGTTATCAATGTTCTAAACAAACAATAAAAACACTTCCTGCAACAATAATTACTGCTATTTTAAATGTATTTTTGAATTATTTATTTATTCAAAAGTATAATATTTATGGTGTTATTTTATCTTCAATCATTTCATACATGTTTTTATTTATATATCGTTTATTTGACACTCGCAAATATTTTGTAATAAAAATATCATTAAAAGTTACATTCCCATTTTTTTTATTAATATCAGGATATTTTGTTTATTATAAAATAGAATCTATATTAATCTATCTCATATATTTATCTGCAATTTTATTTCTTAGTTATTTATATATAGAAAATTCGATAAAAGAGAAGATTAAAAATCAATGCAAAATTTTCTTGCATAGAAAATGATATTATGAAAAAAATAATGTTAGTTTTTAGTACTAAACCTGAAGCAATAGAAGCAGGAACAGTAAAATTAGTAGATACAAATACTTCTATAACTATTAAAGATACTTCTATTCTAATCAAGAATTTAGATATATACTTACAAATTAGTAGATCTATAAATTACTATAGAGATGGCTTTGTATTAAAACGCATTGTTGATATTCTTAAAATGAATGAATTATGAAGATTGTAATTTACATTCGTGAAGCAGAAAAGAATAATGCTATTATACATTATGTTGATATTATATCTTCAGAAATATCTAATAACTCAAATTATCAAGTCGAATTCATTAATTATATTCGAGTTATTAATCCTAATGATATTGTTCTTGTAATATCTCTTCAGAGCTATTACAGATTATTATTGAAAAACCCCAATCAAAAAATTATTTTTTGGTTTCAAGGCATTACTCCTGAAGAAGTTGCAACTTCATATTCTGGACTTTATTCAAAATTGAAAGTACCTGTTTTTTCCATTCTTGAAAAGATTGTACTAATAAAAAGCAAATTTAATTTCTTTGTTTCAAATTCAATGCTAAATCATTATCAAACAAAATATAAATACAATAAAGACAATTACATGATAATGCCTTGCTTTAATAAAGCTATAACTCAAAATAGCTTCTATTATAAGCATAAATATGAAAGTGCTTCATTTGTCTACGCCGGAGCTGTTATCAAATGGCAATGTCTCGATGAAACAATTCATCTTTTCTCATTGTTAAAGGAAAAATTAAAAAATGCAACATTAACAATTTTATCAAGTGATCAGCAAGAAGTAATACCTATTTTAAAGAAATATAATATAAATGCAATTATTAAGTATGTACCATTAGAAGAGTTAGATGAAGAGTTAGCTAAATATAAATATGGATTTATTTTAAGGAAAGATTTAAAAATGAATCATGTTGCTACGCCTACTAAATTGAACTCTTATTTAGCAAATGGTGTTATTCCTATATATTCAGATGTTATTGATGATTTTAACAATCTATTTATAAATAAATATTTTTATATTAAAATCAATATTGATAGCTTAACTGAAGCCATAGACGATATTTGCAGTTTTGAAAAGAAAAAAATTATAGTTAAAGATATTTTTAATGAATATTCTGATATCTTTAATAAATATTATAATGAAACAGAATATCGAATAAAAATAAGAAATGCAATTAATCATTTTTTTCCATTATGAAGATTTTATTTTTACCTAATTGGCATATAAATTATTTGAATAAGGATGATCCTTCTATTCAAGATCCAGACAAATATGTAAATGGTGAAAAATATTGGTTCTTTAAATATTTTCCTGATGATACAACTGTGGATATTATTGATATCAAATCTAATAATCCATTGCATAAAATAGAAATTAAAACTAAATTCTATATTTGGCAAGCATTTCTTGCATTTTTTAAATCGCGTAAATATGATGTTGTTATTTCACATGGCGCTCAAAGTGGTATTGTTTTATCATTTTTGCGTACAGTAACATTTATGCAAACCCCAAAACATATTATTTTTGATATAGGAGGAATGAATGGGGCTAAAGCTAAAGGACTTTCAACTAAACTAATATCTGTTGCAATGAAAAGTTCACCTTATATAATATGTCATTCTAAAATAATCTTATCAAATTTAAAGAATATATATCCCAACTTATTGCCTAAAGCATTATTTATTCCATTTGGAGTTGACGTAGATTACTTTAAACCACAGATCAAAGATAAAAAAAGTAATTACGTATTTTCTTTTGGATATTCGAAAAGAGATTATGAAACGCTCATTAACGCGTGGAAACTAATAGATACAACATGTGAATTAAGAATTGCTGGTATTCATTCTATGCAAGCTACTGAAGATATTTCAAATATTAATTTAATTGGAAAAATTTCAATCTCACAACTAAAAGAAGAAATACAAAACTCTCTTTTTGTAGTAATTCCTTTACCCAAATATAACTACTCCTACGGACAAATGAGTTTTTTACAATCAATGAGTTTGGGCAAAACTGTTATTGTCAGTTCTGTTCCCAGCTCTATTGATTACATTATAGATAATGAAGGTGCATTTTTAGTTGAACCTTATAATGTCGAAGATCTTAAATCTAAAATCGAAATACTTTTATCTAATCCTAAACTATTAGAAAATAGTGACTTAAAAGCGAGGAAATTTGTTTTAGAACATTTCAATCAGCTCAACATGGGAATTCAAATTAGAAATTTTGTTATAAATATTACAAATTCATAATTCAAAAATAACTATGTCAAGAATATTAATAGTTAATAAATTCTACTACAAACGTGGAGGTGATTGTATTTATGCAATAAATTTAGCCCATTTGTTAGAACAACAAAATCATCAAGTTGCAATATTTGCTATGAATTATCCAGAAAATATTAAGTCAGGGTGGGAATGTTATTATCCATATCAAGTTAATTTTTCTGATAGGCAATTTAAAGGTAAAATACTTGCAATATATCGTTTAATGGGATTTGCAGGCATTAAAAGTTCTTTTTTAAAATTACTTGAAAACTTTAAACCAGATGTGGTACATCTCAATAATATTCATTCATATCTATCACCAATTGTAGCAAAATTAGCCCATGATAGAGGTATTAAGGTTGTCTGGACTCTACATGATTATAAGCTTATATGCCCTACCTATTCATGTTTGCGTAATGGTAAAGTCTGCGAACTTTGTTTCTATAATCCATTGCCAGTTCTTACTCAAAAATGTATGAAAAAAAGTTATATTGCTAGTTTTCTTGCATACATTGAAGCAATACGTTGGAATAAAAAAAATATTGAACCTTATATCGATACATTTATATGTCCTAGTAATTTTATTGCAAATAAAATGGAACAAGCAGGTTACAATAAAAATAGAATTAGAGTTTTATGCAATTTCATTGATTTTAAGAAGTATAGTAATATATATAAAGTAAAACCTAAAACTCGTGAACAAGCATATTGTTATATAGGTAGATTATCAGAAGAAAAAGGAATAAATCAATTATTGAGTGTTGCAAGATCTCTTCCATATAAACTTTATGTTGCAGGAAAAGGCCCTCTTAAAGATTCTTTAGAAAAGAAATATTCATGTAATAATATTATATTTTTAGGAGAATTAACTACTGATGAAATTTACAATCTTTTAAGTACCGTTCAATACTCTGTCATGCCATCTGTTTGGTATGAAAATAATCCTCTAAGCGTAATTGAATCTTTATGTATGGGAACTCCTGTCCTTGGAGCTAACATTGGCGGAATTCCTGAATTGATCAATAATGAGAATGGATTATTATTTACTCCTAATGATCTGAATGATTTGCGAGAAAAGATAGTATCTTTCTTTAATAAATGTGTATTTTGCAATGATAAGATTCAAGCTACTTCTTTGAACAAATTTTCATCAGAGAATTATTATAATAAATTAATGGAAATTTACAATGACAGATAATAAAATTCCTTCTCCCACAGAAATGTGCATTATTACAACTTATCGTTGTCCTATGCAATGTAAAATGTGTGATATATGGAATAATCCAACTGAAAAAAATAAAGAAATTACTCCTGAAGAAATAGAAATGCTCCCAAAAGTAAAGTTTATAAATATTACGGGAGGAGAACCATTTATCAGAGAAGACTTGGAAGATATAGTAGAAGTTGCATTTCGTAAATCACCCAGAGTTGTCATTTCAACTTCCGGATGGTTCGAAGATCGAGTTATTAAACTAGCAAAACGTTTTCCTAAAATTGGAATTAGAATTAGTCTTGAGGGACTATCATGTAAGAACGATGAATTACGTGGTCGTATTGGCAGTTTTGATAAAGGACTAAGAACTTTGCTTATACTTAAAGAGATGGGAATTAAAGATATAGGATTTGGATGTACTGTATCCAACAATAATTCAGAAGATATGCTTTCACTATATCGGTTATCAAAATCGTTAGGTATGGAATTTGCAACTGCTGCATTTCATAACTCGTATTACTTTCATAAAAATGATAACGTAATTTCAAATAAAAACGAAGTATGCAACAATTTTGAAAAACTTATCGAAATGCAACTAAATGAGAATCATCCCAAATCATGGTTTAGGGCATTTTTTAACATGGGATTAATAAATTATATAGAAGGTAACCGAAGAATGCTCCCGTGTGAAGCAGGAATAGTAAACTTCTTTGTTGATCCATACGGCGAAATTTATCCATGTAATGGATTGGAAGAAAAATACTGGAAACAAAGTATGGGAAATATACGAAAAGTAAGCTCTTTTGATGAGATATGGCAAAGTGCCCAGGCTCAGGAAGTCCGTCGAAAAGTTATTGAATGTCCTAAGAACTGTTGGATGGTAGGAACTGCTTCTCCTGTTATGAAAAAATATATTAAGCATCCACTTCAATGGGTAATTAAAAACAAATGTCGGAGTATTTTAGGGAAACAAGTATGTCTTGATAAAAAATGGTATAATGTTGGTCAATCACCATTACAAGGAGACTTAAATGAAAATAGATTCGAATGAAAATAGTAGTTATTGGCACACGTGGTATACCTGATATTCAAGGTGGTGTAGAAACACATTGTCAGGAACTATATCCACGAATAGTAAAGTTAGGTTGTGATGTTACTGTTGTAAGACGTTCATCATACATTGCACCATCGAATCATATTTCTGAATTTGAAGGAGTAAAACTACATGATATTTATGCCCCAAGAAAAAAAAGCATAGAAGCTATAATACATACATTCTTATCTGTCTGCTATGCAAAAAAAGAGCATGCCGATATCCTTCATATTCATGCTGTTGGACCTTCTTTACTAGTTCCATTTGCTAAATTGCTTGGATTAACCGTTATTATGACTCATCATGGTCCTGATTACGAACGTAAAAAATGGGGGAAATTAGCTAAAGTAGTTATAAATTTTGGTGAAAGAGTAGGAATTAAATATGCTAATCAAGTTATTGTTATATCTGATGTAATCAATAATATTATTAAAGCTAAATACAAATATAGCAAAGCAAATCTTATCTATAATGGAGTTAACATTCCTATTAAATCTAAGAAAACAGATTATTTGGAAAAACTTGGTCTTGAATCTGGTAAATACATATTTACTTTAGGACGGTTTGTTGAAGAAAAAGGTTTTGATGGACTAATTAATGCTTTTCTCAAGACTAAATTAGTGGATTATAAATTGGTAATTGCAGGAGCTGCAGATCATAATGACGAATATTCATCAAAGCTTAAACATCTTGCATATGCAAACAATATAATTCTTACTGGATTTATAAAAGGAGAAAAACTAAATCAGCTATTTACTAATGCTCGATTATTTGTCCTTCCATCTTTTCATGAAGGGCTACCTATTTCATTACTCGAGGCTATGAGTTATAATTTAGATGTTTTAGTCAGTGATATTCCTGCGAATCTAGAAATAGAACTAGATAAAAGCAATTACTTTATTTGTGGCAATTGGGAAGATTTAACAAGTAAATTGTTACAAAAAATTAATAATCAAGCTATATCAATACAATACAATATGGAAAAATATAATTGGAATCATATAGCAAAGCAAGTGTATTCTATATATCAATCAGCAATAAAGAAATAGATCGATTATTTTTTATAAAATTATATCTATATATTCATTTATCTCCTTTCAAAATCCATCAAAATAGTTTAAATTTGCTTCTCAAACAGATTAATATCTATGAAGCAGCAAACTAGATTTTCACATCTATTGAAATCACTAATAGTATTGGGAGATTATTTAGTTCTCAATGCAACTTTTTTGTTAGTGTTTCTTCTTTTTAAATCTTATTTAAGAGAAGATGTGATTTCTGAATTTCACTCATTGCTTATTGCTTTGAATATATGTTATATACCTGGTTTGTTGATATTTAAAATAGCAATTCATTCCAGGGTTATTTATGCTGATAAGATTGTACAAAATATTTTTTATGTAATACTACTTCATTTTGTACTTTTCACTACTGCTTTAATGATCTTCAAAATTCAGGAAGTTTCCAGGCTTTTTACTATTTCGCTGTATTCTTTATTATTTATCTCTCTTGCAGCATGGAGATTAAGCTTACGATTTTGTATTAAGCTTTATCGTAAAAAAGGATTCAATTTTAAACTGGTTATTATTATTGGAGCTGGACAAAATGGGAATGCTTTGTATCAAGAAATGATGGATGACCCAGGTTATGGTTTCCGAGTCTTAGGCTTTTTTGAAGATAATCCGGTAAACATTCCATCTGAATCTAAATTACTAGGAAGTACTGATGATATTGAAGCCTTTATTAGAGATAATGAAGTAGATGAAGTTTATTGTACTCTTCCAGAATCAGCTGAAAAAATAATTGTTCGAGCACTAAATTTCTGCGAGAATAATATGATCCGTTTTCATATTGTTCCTGAATTCAGGAGATATGTAAAAAAGCAAATGGAATTAAATGTATTAGGGAATATGCCGGTTTTATCATTGAGGAACGAGCCGCTACAAAATCCTTTGAACAGATTTTCAAAACGGACTTTTGATGTAATATCCTCATTATTATTTATTTCTACAATGTTCCCAATAATCTATATAATTGTGGCAACAGGCATAAAAATTTCCTCTCGAGGTCCAGTCTTTTTTAAGCAGCGTCGCACAGGTAAACGAGGACATGAGTTTTATTGTTACAAATTTCGTACAATGAGAATCAATGAGGATGCGGATCTAAAACAAGCCATAGAAAATGATCCAAGGACAACACGTTTTGGAGAATTTTTACGTAAAAGTAGTATTGATGAACTTCCACAGTTAATTAATGTCTTAAAAGGAGAGATGTCAATAGTTGGTCCTCGTCCACACATGCTGAAACATACAAAACAATACAATGAATTAATAGACAAATATATGTTACGCCATTTAGTTAAACCTGGAATTACCGGATGGGCTCAAGTAACTGGATTCAGAGGTGAAACGAAAGATGTTTCACAAATGGAGGAACGTGTAATAAGAGATGTTTGGTATCTGGAAAACTGGTCTTTTTTCCTCGATATAAAAATAATTTATATAACTATAATTAATATATTTCGTGGTGAAAAAAACGCTTATTAAATTAATACCCAAAGGCTTTCTATTATTCTGTTTTTTACCAGGAATAGTTATTGGTCAATCAAAATATAAATCATTTGCAGAATTTGGAACAACCATTCATTCTGGCGATAATACACCATTATGGCAAGTAAGCAATCAACACGGACTATCATCTATTGATAATAATGCATACCTGCGTGGTGGAACATTCTATTCTGACACTTGCAAAAACTTGAAAATTAAAGCCGGATTAGATATCGCTTTAACAACAGGCTTTACATCTACCTTCGTTATCCAACAGGCTTATGCAGATATAAATTACAAATGGATAGGGTTATCTATTGGAAGTAAGGAACTTAATTCTGAATTATTAAACCAGCAGTTGAGTAGTGGAGGATTAACCTGGAGTGGAAATGCCCGACCTATTCCTCAAATAAAAGTTGGTATTCTAGATTATGTAAGAATAGCTCCATGGGTGCAAGTAAAAGCTGAAATGTCCTATGGAAAATGGACAGATAATAATTACCAGAAGGAACAGGTCGGTACAAACTACTGGTATACAAGGGATATTCTATACCATCATAAAAGTTTCTTTTTTAGGTTAGGAAAAACAACTTCACCTTGGCAAGTTGATTTAGGGATGAGCCTTGATGCTCAGTTTGGCGGAAATACAGTAAACCACCCATATCTTCACGAACAAGACTTAGGAAACAAGATTAAAGATTACATTAAAATATTCTTTCCGATAAAGCAGTCTGAAACTAAGTATTACGAAGGTAATCTGATGGGCAGCGAGCACTTAAAACTTACCTTCAAACAATCCGATTATCACTTAAGTGCTTATTTAGAAAATTACTACGATGACTTCTCCGGAATGGGGAAAAAGAATGGCTTTGACGGATTATGGGGTATTGAATATAAATCAAAAAACAAACAAGCTATAAATGGATTAGTTTTAGAGTATTATCAAACGACTAATCAAAGTGGGCCATTGCATGGATTGGACGAATCAGCTGTAAAAAAAACAGGAGGAGCCGATGATTACTATAACCATGATGTTTATCCAGGATGGGTACATTGGGGAATGACCATGGCAAATCCTCTGATTGCGTCACCTATTTACAATAAAGATGGCAATATGACCTTTAAATATAATAGAGTTAAGGCTGTTCATATTGGATGGAGTGGAGATATTCTTAATGATTTATCTTACAGAGCTAAGCTATCTTTTAATAGAACCTGGGGAACTCCTTTTAAACCAATACCCGAAATATTGGAGAATTTTTCTACATTTGCAGAATGTACTTATTGCCCGGAAAAATTAAAAGGGTGGAACTTTACAATATCAGGTGCTTTTGACACAGGAAACATTTATGGAGATAATCTTGGTATGCAGCTGAAAATAAGGAAATTTTTTAAATAATAATATGAATTATATACAAACAGAAATTGATGGAGTTTGGGTGATAGAGCCCAAAGTATTCAATGATGATAGAGGGTATTTTATGGAAGCCTTTAAAAAGGAGGAGTTTGAAAAGAATATTGGACAGATAAACTTTATTCAGGACAATGAATCAAAATCTACCTTTGGAGTACTTAGAGGTCTTCATTATCAAAAAGGGGAATTTAGTCAGGCAAAACTAGTAAGAGTTATTAAAGGTAAAGTACTTGATGTAGCAGTAGATTTGCGTCAGTCTTCTCCAACATTCGGGAAATATGTAAGTGTAGAACTTAGTGAGGATAATAAGCGCCAGTTCTTTATTCCAAGAGGCTTTGCTCACGGTTTTCTGGTATTGAGTGAAGAGGCCATTTTTACATATAAAGTAGACAATGGGTATGCGCCTCAATCTGAAGCATCAATTGTATATAATGACAAAGATATTAATATCAATTGGCCAATTGCCGAAGAACAAATAATAATGTCGGCTAAAGATAAAGAAGCTGTTAATTTAAAAGAAGCCATAGCTTACAAATAATAACACAAATATGAAAATAGCGATTGTAGGAACCGGTTATGTTGGTTTGGTTTCAGGAACATGTTTTGCAGAAACAGGAGTTGATGTTACTTGTGTAGACGTTAACCAAAAGAAAATTGAAGGTTTAAAAAATGGTATAATACCAATTTACGAACCAGGATTAGAAGAAATGGTTATTCGTAACATAAAAGAAAATCGCTTAAACTTTACTACATCTCTGGAAAGTTGCCTCGACGATGTTGAAGTTGTGTTCAGTGCTGTAGGAACTCCACCAGATGAAGATGGAAGCGCCGACCTTAAATATGTTCTTGAAGTTGCCAGAACCATCGGAAAACACATGAACAAATATGTTTTAGTGGTTACTAAAAGTACTGTTCCCGTAGGAACTGCTAAAAAAGTAAGAGCTGCTATTCAAGAAGAATTGGATAAAAGAGGTGTGAATATAGAATTCGATGTAGCTTCTAATCCTGAATTCCTAAAAGAAGGGAATGCTATTAATGACTTTATGAGCCCCGACAGAGTGGTTGTTGGTGTGGAATCAGAGCGCGCCAAGGAAGTTATGACAAAGTTATACAAACCATTCTTATTGAATAATTTCCGGGTAATATTTATGGATATCCCATCTGCTGAGATGACAAAGTATGCTGCAAACTCAATGCTGGCTACACGAATAAGCTTTATGAATGATATTGCAAATCTTTGCGAATTAGTAGGAGCAGATGTAAACATGGTACGTAGCGGTATAGGTTCGGATACTCGCATCGGACGTAAATTTCTATATGCAGGATGTGGTTACGGCGGTTCATGCTTTCCTAAAGATGTAAAAGCTTTAATCAAAACTGCAGAGAAAAACGGATATCCTATGCGTGTACTAAAAGCTGTAGAAGAAGTTAATCAAGCTCAAAAAAGTATTCTTTTTAATAAATTAAATAAGCATTTTAATGGGAATTTAGAAGGAAAAACTATAGCTTTGTGGGGCTTAGCTTTCAAACCCGAAACAGACGATATGCGTGAGGCTCCAGCATTGATCTTAATAGATCTTCTGCTTAAAGCCGGATGTACTGTTCGTGTATACGATCCAGCGGCAATGAATGAAGCGAAAAGAAGGATAGGAGATTGTGTTTATTATGCACAAGATATGTATGATGCTTTACTCGACGCAGACGCATTGTTAATGGTTACAGAATGGAAACAGTTCCGTTTACCAGCCTGGGGAGTAATAAAGAAAACTATGCGAACTCCTGTCGTTATTGACGGAAGAAATATATACGATATAGATGAACTGAAAGCAATGGATGTTACATACTATTGTATCGGTAAATAATTTGATAAACTAACTTTTATGAAAAACTGTGTCATGCTTTTACTCTTTCTTTTGTCTCTTGCTTCATGTAGCGGGAATAAGAAAGGGAATTCAGATAATGCCACTGAAGACTTAAAGGCAAAAAAAATGCTTCAGGGTATTTGGCTGGATGATGAAAGCGATGAGATCCTTTTCAAGATTCAGGGTGATACAATTTATTATCCTGATGCTGAAAACGCTCCTGTCTACTTTAAAATCAAGAAAGATACGTTTTATACCTATGGAAAAGAAGTTTCCCGTTATAAGATTGACAAGCAAGCAGATCATGTATTCTGGTTTCACTCTTTGTCAGATAATGTTGTGAAACTACATAAATCTGAAGACGATAGTGATTCCCTGTTGATGATGGGCCATAGAACAACAGAGGTTATACCAACATATTCAGAGGTTACTAAACGAGATTCTGTAGTAATGTACAATGGAAAACGTTACAGAGCCTATGTATATGTTAACCCGTCTAAGAAAAAGGTTGTTAAAACATCGTATTCAGACGAAGGTATTAGCGTAGACAATGTATACTATGACAATGTTATGCACATTTGTGTATACGAAGGACGAAAAATGATCTACGGACACGATATAACTAAAGATACATTTATTGGTGTTATTCCGAATGAATTTTTAAAAAATGCAATTCTTTCTGACATGGAATTCTATGGAGTAGGAAAGATTGGATTTCGTTATCAGGCAACTGTATGTATACCTGAAAGTTCTGTCTGCAATTTAGTGAATCTGATTATTGGTTTCGACGGAAAACTATCAATAAAGATTGCTCAATAATCCCTGAAATAATTATATTTCCTTGTACAAAACAATTCATTCTTCTGTACAAAAGAATGAATTGTTTTGTACAGAAGATTACATTCTTTTGTACAAGCAACAAATATTTATTCTAGAATACTTTAAAGTATCCGGCGTCTGAATTCTGCACATACTATTGAAGTAGCAATAGCAACATTTAAAGATTCCGAAGTAGCTCTGTTTTGAGGGTAGTTTGGTATATAAAGTCTTTGATTTATTAATTGCTCAACTTCCGGACTTATTCCATTCCCTTCATTTCCCATAACAATCAACCCAACAGGAGACAGTTCCTTTGAATAAATATTATCCCCATTAAGAAATGTTCCATAAACAGGATAATTATCTAACTGAGTAATTAATTCAAGTAATGAGCCATAGTGTAACTTAACGCGGGCAATACCTCCCATAGTTGCCTGAATTGCTTTTGGATTATAAACATCTACAGTATTAGGAGAACAGAAGATGTGTTCAATACCAAACCAATCGGCCAGTCTGATTATTGTACCAAGATTTCCAGGATCCTGAATATCGTCAAGTGCCAGACAAAGGGAATTACGAATTATCGATAAATCCACAGGAGAATTATCTTGTTCAAAAATAGCCAATACGCTTTGTGGAGTTTTAAGAAAGCTCGCTTTTGATAACTCCTCATTAGTTACAACAGCCATCTCATCGGCTTTTGCAGATGGATTTTCATCCCACCATTCTTGCGTAGCAGCTAAATATTTGCATGAAAAATTACCTAATAAATCGCCTACCAGCTTATGTCCTTCAGCAACAAAGACATTATCTTCCTTACGATTTTTCTTAAGTTCTAATGAATGAATGTATTTAATTTTATTCTTGCTAATCATTAATAATGTAGTTAATTTATAAATATTTTGAAGCAAAGCTAAAAAGATATTTTTAATAAAGCTATATTTGTAAGTCCAATAATTGTAGTTAGACAACTTTATATGAAAAGAAACTCCCAAATTTATATATTTTCTCTTGCATTATTAGCTTTAGGTTCATGTTCACTTACTAAGTTCGTACCCGACGGATCTTATTTGCTAAACGAAGTAAATATTATTTCTGAACAAAGTGAAGTGAAACCTGCACCATTTAAAAGCTATGTTCGCCAGAATCCTAATTCCAAATGGTTTAGTTTAATAAAAGTACCTCTTTATACCTATAACTTATCTGGAAGAGATTCTTCCAAATGGATAAACAGAATGTGGCGCAGGTTAGGAGATGGGCCCGTTTTGTATGATGAAGGATTGGATATCAGATCTCAGCAAGAAATAAAAAAAGCACTTAATAATCAAGGATATATGAGTGCTACAGTAAAATCCAGCAAGAAAATTTCGAAAAAGAAACTAAATCTGACTTATACAATTGTTCCCGGAAAACCTTATATCGTAAAAAGCTTGAAATATGATATAAGAGACAAAGGCATCGAAGCCATTCTGAAAAAAGACTCTGCCGAGACCAAATTAAGTAAGGGGATGTTGTTTGATATTAATGTACTGGATGCCGAACGTCAGCGAATCGTTAATAACCTGGTTAACCAAGGGTATTATAAGTTCAACAAAGACTACATTACTTTTACAGCCGATACGGTTCGTAATACATATCAGGTAAACTTAACCATGCATTTGCTTCTTTATAAAGCAAGTGCTGCTGATGAGCTCAGAAATCATAGTCAATACCGGATAAATAAAGTTAACTTTATTACGGATTATGACGTGCTTCAATCATCAGCTTTAAGCAGTATTGAGATAAACGACTCTATTCATTATAAAGGCTATCCAATTTATTATAAAGATAAATTGTACTTACGTCCTAAAGTTCTTACAGAAAATACGTATATACGTCCTAACAGGTTGTTTAGTGAACGTGCTGTTCAGAATACTTATTCATCTTTAGGCAGATTATCTGCCATAAAGTATTCTAATATTCGTTTTTTCGAAACTCAAATAGCAGATAGTTCAAAACTTGATTGTTACGTACTGCTGACTAAAAGTAAGCATAAGTCTGTAGCATTTGAATTGGAAGGAACTAATTCCGCAGGAGATTTAGGAGCTGCAGCTTCTATTTCATTCAACCACAGAAACTTATTTAAAGGATCGGAGTCGTTTATGTTTAAGGTTCGTGGTGCCTACGAAGCAATTTCAGGACTCCAGGGAGCTTACGGTAATAATGATAACTATACAGAATACGGTGCAGAAAGTAGCATTAATTTCCCAAGTTTCTTGTTTCCATTTCTTTCGGAGAACTTTACCAGGAGCATTCGTGCCACAACAGAATTTGGTATGCAATATAGTTACCAATTACGACCGGAGTTTTCACGTACCATTGCTTCGGCTTCATGGAGTTATAAATGGGCACAACGCAGACAAAAGGTTCAGCATCGTATTGATTTGCTGGATATTAGTTATATTTACCTTCCATGGATTTCACCTAAGTTTAGAGAAGATTATCTGGATAAAGCCAATTCAATTTTCCAATATAATTATGATAATCACTTAATTGTACGTAGCGGATATAGCTATTATTATAATAGTATTGGCGGAACAATGCAGAATAACACAACAGCTTCCAATTCATATTCAGTACGTATCAATCTGGAATCTGCAGGCAATCTGTTATATGGCATATCAAAGCTTGTTAATCAGCAAAAAACAGAGAATGGAGATTACTCCGTCCTGAATATTGCTTATGCTCAATATGTAAAAGGTGATTTTGATTTCGCCAAAAACGTAGAAATAGATAAAAGAAATTCGTTTGCCTTCCATGCAGCATTTGGAGTTGCTTATCCTTATGGAAATACCACAGTGCTCCCTCTCGAAAAAAGATACTTCTCAGGTGGAGCTAATAGTGTACGTGGGTGGTCTGTAAGAACTCTTGGTCCCGGAAGCTATAAAGGAGCGGATAATAACATTAATTATCTAACCCAGTCGGGAGATTTGAAATTAGATTTAAGCATGGAGTATCGTAGTAAATTGTTCTGGAAAGTTCAAGGAGCAGCATTCATTGATGCTGGGAATATCTGGACAATCCGTGATTATGAGAATCAGCCGGGAGGTGCTTTCAAAATCAATAAATTCTATAAAGAAATAGCATTTGCTTATGGCTTGGGATTACGTTTGGACTTCGATTATTTTGTACTTCGTTTCGATGGAGGTATGAAGGCTGTCAATCCGGCATATTCTTCCGGAAAGGAAAGATATCCAATATTTAGTCCGGATTTTAGCCGTGATTTTGCCTTCCATTTTGCTGTAGGTTATCCATTCTAATAGACCTTCTCAGCAATATTGAAATAAACAGAATCAGTAAATACAGAGAAAGGGATAAATTGATCTTTTATTTCAAAGGTTATTTTACAACGATTTTTTTAAATATGTAGAGGGAAGTCCTGCGCAAAAAAAATGCCGAACTATCGGCTTTTTTAAATTTAATCTCAAAAGGAGATTTCATTTTGAGATTAAATTTGGCAACATCAGCAATAAGAAAACCGACATTATCTGTTTTACATCGCACCCCATCATTAGTTGTGTAAATCTACCAGCCATTTATCATTAATTTTCACTAAATCTACCTTTTCTACTTTTTCTTTTTCAATAGTAGGCTTACTACCCATCATGTTTAACTCAACGTAGTTTGAGATTTTGAGATTAACAGTAGCCGTTGAATCTCCTGTATAAACAGTACTTTCAATAACCGAAACCTTCACATCTCCTGCTTTTTTCAATGTATTCAGGTCTTCATCATTTGTATTAGAGGCTATAAAAACAAGGATTTTTTCTGCATCTGGAGTACAAAACTCTTTAGCTTCATCAAAATTCAAACCATACATAGCCTTTGAGAATCTTACGGCTGCATCCTCAGCCTTATCTTGAGGTGTCTGACTACATGCTGAAACAAAAGAAACTAGAATTAAAAGAATAAGTTGTTTTACCTTTTTCATGAAAGTATAATTATGCTTTATTGAATCGCTAGAATGCGAATTTATGAATATTCAACGAATAAATAAAAAGATCTAAAATGTTATTAAACAGAAAGATGGAGCTGACTTTATGCCAACTCCATCTTTTAATATCTCATATCTATAAATATATTTATCTTGCTGCAAAATATGCATTACTCATTGTAGCCTGACGAGCAGCAGTTAATCCTTGAGCATCTAGAGTTACATTCATTGAACCACCATTTGGCAAATATAGCTGAACTGTTCCATCCTTTTTCATTTTCATTAATTCAGTGCTAACACCTTCAGACACCACATTCCAAGTCTGAGATTCTTCGTTAAACAATAAATCCATGCTCTTTCCATCTTTTGTGATAGAATAACCATTCTTTAATGTTTCAACAGTGTAGTTGCCATTTTCACCTTTTACTTTCTTTATATCACCAACTTTTGCCATTGGGTTTGAACCAGACCAAAATTCTATAGAATTTATTACCAAAGCATCTGCTAAATAGCAAACTCCATATACCGGTACAATATTTAATGCAAGAAATACTACTTCGTTAACGAACTTATCGCTTACATTCTGATTCCATGAAACCAATTTGTTAAATAGAGTAAAAGATCCAACACATGAACTAAACATAAAGCTACCGCTAAGAATTATAGCTAAAGCCAAAGTCATTTTACTTCTTCTCATCGTTCTATTTTTTTAGTTAATACTATAATAAGAAAACGCAAATATATATATTTTTTAATTTAAAATTGATTAGTAAAAGCAGAATTTTACTTACTTTTTTTCTTTAAAAATAGAAAACGATCAATAGTATATTTACCAGGGCCGGTAATATACATTATTAAATACACAACTAAATAATTAAATGAAAGTTCTTTAATAACAAAAGGATCTTGTCTGTGAAATACAAAAAAAGCTATTCCCATAGTAAAAATCATTGGAATCATTGTTAACCTGTATAATAGTCCAAAAATAAATCCCAAAGAACAAACTAACTCTCCAAAAATAACTAAACTAAGAGATAACTGGTTTCCTATACCTAATGGGTCAGGGAATGAAGATGAAAGTTCAGAGAATGAACCCAATTTTTGAATTCCATGATATAAGAGCAATGAACCAAAAATAATTCTGGCAACCAACAATAAAACCGAGCTTTTCGTATCTCGAGGTTCCGATGAGAATAAAAAATTATATATCATAGTTGCTCCATTTAATTATCTTATGCAATTTTTATTAAAAACAACTTTAAACCAATTAAGTTCATTCTTCGATTAAATGCTATTACTATTCGGACTCTTTTACTTAAGAAACTATATTCAGCTTCTTTTCAATAATCTGTCTTAACATAACAATGCCCCAAAAAGTTAGATTTAAAACTTTTTGGGGCACTTTATTTTTTGTAAGCTCTGCCTATCGATATATCTTATCTTATTTTATAATTTATAACCTTTTAAACCATAAAAAAGTATATAAATAAAACTAATTAAAGGAACAACAAATCCAATAGCCATATTTGCTTCACCAATATACCCCATTAAAATAGGGCTAAATGCACCACCAGCAACACCCATCACTATAAAGGAGGATGCTTTTTTGGTTAAAGTACCCATTCCTCTTAATCCTAGTGCAAATATTGTAGGAAACATGATTGACATAAAAAAGAAAGAGCAATAAAGTGCTATAAGTGACAACTGTCCTAATGACATCATAACCAAAATCATACATACAGTATTTACCAAAGCATATAAAGCTAACAACTTATTTGGTGCAGCCCATTTCATAATAAAACTACCCGATAAACGTCCAATCATTAAGGATGCCATTCCTCCAAGTGATAACATTTGCGATGCTGTTTGCTTAGTTAGATTTGAATCAAGTTCCATCACATAATTAATGAAGAAAGCAAAAATACCCGTTTGTGCAGCACAATATAAAAATTGTGCAATAACTGCTAAAACAAAATGACGATGACTCCATATAGAACGCGATTCTACCGAAGTTGTCTCAGTTTCGTTCTTTACTTCTTCTTCACTTTTCTCTTGAATATTTGGTAGCTTAACAATCAAAAATAATATAGCAACCACTACCACTATAGATCCAACTAATATATAAGGTAAAGTAGGAGCAAACTTATCTTTTTCATCAGCTCCAAAAATTAATGCTCCTCCAACAAGTGGTCCTAATACCCAACCTAAACCATTAAAAGATTGAGATAGATTAAGTCTTTGAGCACTCGATTCCTGTGGACCAAGCACTGTAGAGTAGGGGTTGGCTGCAGTTTCCAAAAAACAAAGCCCACAAGCTATTACAAAAAGAGCTATCAAAAATGGAACAGCAGAATCAACAAAAGCTGCAGGAATAAATGCAAAGGCACCTAAAGCAAATAGAAATAAACCAAGAATGATTCCCCATTTATAACCAAACTTTTTCATAAATAAACCGGCTGGAAGTGCCATAACAAAATAAGCTATATAAGTTGAAAACTGAACCAGTCCTGATTCAGCTTTTGTCATATTAAAAGTTCCTTGAAAATGTTTATTTAGTACGTCTAATAGCCCATGAGCAAATCCCCATAATAAAAACAAACTAGTGACAAGAATAAATGGTATTAAATATGATTTCCCGTTTGGTGCGCTAAAAATAGAATCTTTTGTTTTCATTTCATTTTGTATTTTTCAATTTATTTTAAAACAGGCCCAAAAATCGTTACTATTTCTTTATAAAACAAGAAAAAAAACAATATTATCTACGAAATATTCAATGTTTTTCTCGCTTTTTTATAGATAATAGATGAAGTATGTTATATAACATGCGAAAAATAAGTGTACTGTTTACACTAATTATTATTTTTGTCTCATGAACTAATATTAATGATTAACCGATATTTTGAAGCGTTAAAATCAGTATGTCTTTATCGATAATAACAAGTTTTACTTTTTAACTCGTCGTTTATGTATTATTAATATTAAGAAAATCATTTGAAGAATTTAAATAGAACAAATTTTATATAATATAATATTTACTTTAAACACGTAATAACATTATGGCATTTTTAGATTGGACTATTATTGCCTTATTTATCGTGGCCCTTATTGGTATTTGTATTTGGGTTATGAAAAATAAAACAGGCAACACAAGTGACTTTTTTCTTTCAGGACGTAGTGAAACTTGGCTAACGGTTGGTGCAGCAATATTTGCAGCAAACATCGGATCTGAGCACTTAGTTGGTTTAGCAGGTGCAGGTGCACAAAATGGTATGGCAATGGCGCACTGGGAAATGCAAGGCTGGATGATTCTTATCTTAGGATGGGTATTTGTTCCATTTTATGCTCACAGTAAGGTATTTACAATGCCGGAATTCTTATCAAGACGTTTTAATCAGAACACAAGTTCTACACTTTCTATCATTACATTAATCAGTTACGTACTTACAAAAGTATCTGTAACAGCTTTCACTGGAGGTATTTTCCTTGAAACAATTATGGGAATTGACTTCTGGTATGGCGCAATCGGATTAGTTCTTCTTACCGGTATTTTCAGTGTTCTTGGAGGTATGAAAGGTATTATGATGATATCTGTAATCCAAACACCTATCCTGATTATTGGTGCTTTCTCTATCTTGTTCTTAGGTTTGTATAAACTAGGTGATGGTGGAATTGTTGACGGATGGAATGCTATCTGGACTTTCATGGGAGAAAAAAGACACTTAATTCACTCAGATCCAGCAGATCCTTTCTATAGCCAGTTCCCTGGCGTTGGAGTAATCGTTGGTGCAGCTATCATTGGATTCTGGTACTGGTGTACTGACCAACATATCGTACAACGTGTTCTTGCTGCAAAAGACTTGAAAAACGCACGTAGAGGTACAATATTTGCAGGATATTTAAAAGTGCTTCCTGTTTTCATGTTCCTTATTCCAGGTATGATCGCAGCTGCATTGAAAGCTAAAGGTATAGATGGATTTAATTTTGATTCTAATGATAAAGCATTTGGTAGCATGGTAGTTAACTTATTACCAATGGGTGCTAAAGGGCTTGTTACTGTAGGATTTATCGCAGCGTTAGTAACATCATTAGCTGCTCACTTTAATTCATCAGCAACTCTATTTACAATTGACTTCTATAAGATTAAACATCCTAATGCAAGTGAAAAACGCCTTGTTTGGGTAGGTCGTATTGCAACTATTACTGTAGTACTTTTAGGATTAGTTTGGATTCCAATCATGAGAGGTTTAGGAAATGTTCTTTATGAATATCTTCAAAATGTACAATCGCTTATTGCTCCGGCAATTGCAGCTGTATTTACCTTGGGTGTATTCACTAAGAGAGTTACTCCTAAGGCTGGAGAATATGGATTACTTATTGGTTTCTTAATCGGATTATCTCGTTTAACTCTTATGGTATTCTCTAGCAGCATACCAGCAGACAGCATCTTCGGACAGATTCTTGCGATTAACTGGTTACACTTTAGTATTTTCTTGTTCTTATTCACTATGGTTCTTATGTATGTAATTAGCTACTTTACACCTAGTGCTACTGAAGAACAACTTAAAGGAATTACTTTCTTAACTCAGAGTCCTGAACAAATTGCTGAAACACGTTCAAGCTGGAGCAAAGCAGATGTTCTTACATCACTCGGCGTAGTTGCAATTTGTGTATTGTTCTACATTTACTTCTGGTAATTTACTAGTTCTAAACCGTTACAGGTTTAGATGAAAAAATATAAATAATAGCAGATCGTTGCAAGTTTTCTTGTAACGATCTGTTTTTTTATAGAATTCTGTTTGATGAATGCGTAAGAAAAAGGGAGGGGACACCCTTTGCGAATAGTTATAAGACTTTTTATTTGATTAATCGTATTGTGCTAAAACTGTTTATTCATGCTTTAAATATTTATTGAGCTACCATCAAACAAATATTTTTTCAAAAACATCTTCCACCTGCTACTAAAAATCCTGAAACCGTTTATTAAAAGGCTTTTGAGGCAGTAGCAGATAAAAAATATTATCCATTCATCTTCTATGTTGTAATCCAAATAACAAGAGTATTATTAATATTAATTATACCTTTTATTAGCTTTGTAATCAGGGAGTTGAAGAGGAAACAAGCCCTGCTAAGGAGCAACTTGTCAGCAATAAACT